>Ga0256405_10004301_pt1 | contig 27040 bp, 25 predicted proteins | sample RumenRJG_02DNA_FD_189096 | JGI IMG/M metagenome (GOLD analysis project Ga0256405, IMG submission 189096) | Bovine rumen microbial communities from Lethbridge, Alberta, Canada - RJG_02 | ecosystem: Host-associated > Mammals > Digestive system > Stomach > Rumen | place: Canada: Alberta... | reverse complement strand
CAATCCTATCAAATTGCAGTTTCACAGCTTTATCCGGCGTCACAACGACGTGTCCGTCAATTATCGTCCCGGTCTTTGATCTGTCATTATCGACGAGTGCTACGATATTTTCAGGATCAAACCATTTAATGTATTTTCGATAATAATCGCCGGTTCCAAAGAGTAATAATTTCATTCTTTCAGCATTATTTTTATTATCATCCCGCAAAAACCGAGTACTCATTTATTCTTCGTTCCTTAAATATCTTCATGACCTCCGGCATTTTCTCAGCACCTACCGCAATTACCAGATGATTTTCTTTTAGATACTGATTAAGTCCTTCAGAAGAAATGATTTTTACTCCCTCAAGATAGGTTCCTGCCTTTGATGGATTCCCATCCGCAAAGTACTTTATCCTGCTGCCGTATTTCTTAATCGCTGCTCTTCCAATGTTTCCGGCACCATATATGATCAGATTACCCTTCTCAGGAATTTTCACAATCGGAAGAATCTCTTTGCTATATGATAACAGTAGGTCCTTTACTGCATCAAATTCTGCATCACCATCACTTAACATTCCTGTAAGTAGTGGAAGAATACTGTCATTATGCTTCTTAAGACTGTCAATCAGAAAATCAAAATAATTTTTTCTTAATTTAAATCTCTGCTTTCTGACTGTATCAATCTTTGTCGCAGTTAAACTCTCCTTTTGGTCTCTGTACAGGTACAAAACCCGATCAATGAAATCGATCTTGCCAAAATGCTTAAGAATTCTAAGCCAGTAGTCATAGTCTTCCGCGCAGAACGAATTAGTATCATATTCCCCTACTTCGCTGATCACTTCATGCCTATACATAAAGCATGCGCCTACCGAATCACTCACATAGATGAAATGAGGGTCATACGACATCGTAAGTCCGGTCTTTTGATCATTCTCATCAATAAAGCAGATCGAAGCGCATACCATGATGCTGTCACGGTGAGATTCGAGATAATCGTGCATTTCCTTCAGCGCTGTCGGAAGATACATATTATCATCGGATGTCCACGTAAGATACTTTCCTTTCGCCTCCCGAAAACCAATATTCAGGGACTCCGGGAGCTTCTTATTGATCGGATTTGATATTACACGTATTCTCTTATCCCTGGCTTCATACTCTCTGGCAATCTGCAGTGTATGGTCAGAGGAACAATCATTTACGATAATAAGCTCCCAATCCTGATAGGTCTGTCCAAGAATACTGTCTATGGACGCACGTATGAATCTCTCTCCGTTATAAGACGGAAGAACGATCGATACCTTCGGCATAATTTATAAGAACCTCCACTATTCTTTCACTCGCATGCCCATCTCCGTACGGATTGACTGCCATGCTCATTTTTTCATATTCCGTCGGATCATCAAGAAGTCTTGAGACACCTTCAAAGATGCCTTCCTCCTCTGTGCCTACAAGCTTAAGTGTACCAGCTTCTATGCCCTCCGGTCTCTCTGTCGTGTCACGAAGCACCAGCACGGGCTTTCCAAGTGCCGGCGCCTCTTCCTGTACACCGCCACTATCGCTCATCACGAGAAAACACTTCGCCATATAATTATGAAAATCCGTAACATCCATAGGCTCTATCAGTCTGACCTTGGAATTTGCATCAAAATACCGGTGCGCTATCTCCCGTACAGCAGGATTTTTATGCACCGGGAAAATAACCTTCACATCCTGATACTCTCTCGTGATCCGATTCACCGCAGCAAAGATATGCTTCATCGGTTCGCCCAGATTCTCACGCCGATGTGCAGTCAGAAGAATAAGTCTGCTGTCACTCGCCCAGTCAAGATCCTCCGAACGATAATGCCGATTGACCGTAGTGCGTAGCGCATCAATCGCAGTATTTCCCGTCACATAGATATCATCCGCAGGCTTACCTTCCTTTAGAAGATTGCCTTTTGCCGTCTCGGTAGGCGCAAAGAAGAATTTCGTGATAAGATCAACCGCCTGTCGATTAAATTCCTCCGGAAAGGGCGACGCCATATTATGTGTTCTAAGCCCCGCTTCTACATGCCCGATCGGGATATGATGATAAAATGCTGACAGCGCCGCCGCAAACGATGTAGAGGTATCCCCGTGAACGAGAATAAGCGCCGGATGATACTTATCGGTCATCTCGTCGATGCCCGACATGACTCTGCGGGTGATATCCGATAATGTCTGGTCCTGCCGCATGATATCCAGATTTTCATCGGCATCAATCCCGAAAACCTGCATCACCTGCTGCAGCATCTCTCTGTGCTGACCCGTCAGACAGACGATCGTGTCCAGCTGAGAATGCTTCTTCAGCTCCTTTATGAGCGGACACATCTTAATCGCTTCCGGTCTTGTGCCGAAAATCACCATGATTCTCATCTTACTTTTCCAATCCATGCATAGAAAAGGCCATAATCTGCCTCCTCATAGGAAACCTTTTTCTCTACCTTTACTTCTGTGCAATACCGAGACATGATATTCTTCAGTTCTTTTTCATCAAACCACTGTTCCCATTCGCCGATGACCATCTCTCCAAGACGTTCTTTGTTTTTGTCAATGACGACAATATAACCGCCGGACTTCGTCACTCTTGCCATCTCTCTGATGGCACTGCCAATATCTACCGCATGTTCAAGTGCCTCGCAGGTATAGGTAAGATCGAAGCTGTCATCCGAATACGGCACGCAGGTCAAATTGCCTATGCGTTTTTCCACCGTCGTTAAATCCTGATCCAGGTATTTCAGCACCTCTTCCGATATGTCCACTCCATAAAAATGGTCATCAGGGAACGTCGGAACCAGATTTCGCAGATACCCTCCCTTTCCGCAGCCAAGATCAAGAATATCCTTGCCTGCAGTTCCAATCTTTTCAGATATCAAATGCTCTATCACCTGATATCTGCCATCATCTTTTCTGTAGGTAAGCTTGAACTCATGCGCTACAGAATCCATCTCGGCTTTATTCTTCCAGTAGAGAGCATCAAGGAAATACTTGCAGACCCAGCTGATTTCTTCTCCAGGGAAATAGGTATTATCCTCATCCTGATTATCCGGATGAACATAGCTTCCATACCAGCCTCCGGATGGATTTTGGAATTTGCACATATATCTGAAGGCTTTCTCACCATGCTCCAAGTCTCCCATACGGAAACATACAAGCGCCAGCTGGAACAAGCCCGTTGAACATACCCAATGTACGTTTTCGTACCCCGGTATTGAACCATCTTCCCTTTGATATTTCAGAATATTCTTCATTGCCATTTCGCATAGTTCTTCCTCACCGAGATCAAGAAGTGCTTCCATGACATACGCTTGAAAATGTGATAAAAGATGGAAATTAAGGATGCTCTCCTTATAATTTTCGATATAGTATTTCTTTGCTGCTTCTGCCTGATCGATATAATCTTGCCGATGAAAGATTTTACCCGCATCAATAAGCGGTGACAGACAATATAAATGAATCAGTTCGTTACAGGTCTTTGGATCGGTAAAGGCATCCTCCGTCGGTGCGACAAGTCTTCCCGTTTCTTCCTCCTGACAAGAGAGAATGTAATCGCAGCCCCTAATAATAGCGAATTCTGCTTTCGGAAGTAGACCTCGGATGGCAATAAGCCCCTTTAAAATCTGTGCTGAATCAAAAAGATATGGATTTTTATCCTCAGCGTCGAACCATGCGCCATTCTCCTTTTGAATCCGAATCAACCACCTTGCATATTGAATGGCAAGATCCCGATATCCCCATTGAAGAAGTGTCGGGATAAAATAGCCCGTAACTTCCGGATATAATTCCTCTTTGTAATTAATAACGCGAATGCCTTTACCTGGCTCTGTATGCGCAAAAATCCACTTTATAACATTTTGGTACTGTTCGATATGATCAGGTCTCTCGCGAATATTTTGCAATATTAAATCACGTCGAATTTCACCAAGATAGGTAACCTTCTGAAATCCGTCATCATGTAATTGACCTAGTATTTCATCCTTTATTTTCCCAGATACTGCTACAATGATTTCATCATCTTGTATTTTATCCTTTAAATACGGACACCAAAACACCTTGATACCGTCAACCTCTGTCCCAGCTTTATCTCTGTTATTGTCAAGAATGCCTTCTATCTTGCATCTATCCTTCAAAAGCTGTATAGCTTCTCTTCCATAATTTCCTGCACCAAATATATACATATTAAACACCCATTTAAATAATTATAAAATCATAAGGAACTAATTTTAACAGGATATTACCTACTGCAACCAATGGACATCACCGATCGAACTCTAATAAGTCAACCGATCTTGCCATCTTCTCTAATGCAATTCACATATTAAAATATTAAAATATATTCTAACAGCAATCAAATAACTTGTGAACATTCAACTGTGGTATATTCAAATGATTGAGAAAATTCTCAACTTCATAAATTCCTTTTGGAGAATTTATCGTAATAAAGACAAATATTTCTTTTAATCCTTGCTTTTGAAGGCATATTATGTCATTCGGAGAAATAATCTTAAACCCCGGTGAAAATGTATGGCTTTGCCAATTTGGATTTGCATCACATACAAACCGAACACAATATTGCTCATTTATTAAATTGAATTTTTCTTGAAATAAATTGCCACATCCCCATGTTATTATTTCCGCATCTTCTGGATTTGTTATTCCATTAGCTGATAAAATTTGTTTTGCTCTTTCAGACTTATATTGCTTTTCATTACAATTGAAAAAATCTCTATTGTAAATCTTATTACCCCATATCCTACTGCTTTCCAAACAACTGCCATATCTAGCCCATTGATCAGTACTTGCCATAAACCAATGGTCTCTTCCTTTTCCAATTGCATCGAAAATAGACAGGTCTTTTTTATCAGAAACTGGATATATCTCTATTCTACTTTCCTTCTGCATATTATCAAAGGCATCAGTCAGTTCAACATTCCTGATAAAGATAGCTGTTTCCCCAATATTTGCTGGATCTCTTTCTTTAATGAAATCAGCATCTCCAAATGTTACATCCGCAAAGATTCCAAAATGATCTTTACATTTGATGCAAGCTTTCTGCCAAAACATATGGGCAAAATTTCCAGAGAAATATTGCCCAAATGGAACTTGCCCAGCAAGTTCCATTTGGGCAGTCGAATTACCTTTTATACTTTCCTTATAGAAACTTGCATTGCCAAACCACCCATGCCCTCTATATCTGATATATTCAGCGTCTTTCCTATTATATTCTTCGCATAAATACTCTGTGGCATTATAAGAAGGAACATGATTACAGAGAAGCCCTACAATATACTTTATTTTCCCTGCTTTATCAAATCTTTCTCTCCAAAAATTTATAGCAAATTGGGTACATGGCAAGGCTACAATTGCACATGTACCATCAAGATTATTAATAATTGAAAGCAGTTCTGAATTATCCACAGGGCAATAATTACTTCCGCCTGCTTCCTTAAGCAACTCTCTGTATCTTCCATTCTTGCCAATAACTTGTGGCTTTAACTCATTGTTATTCCCGTATATTTTCGAAGTTATAATATAATCTACAATATCTGTATCAAGAAGATATATTAGAAACTCTGTACACACTCCACCTGATGCCGCCATATAACGATAACTTGAATCGGCACTATGACCATAATAAAATTCTGTATAATCTTCATAGGTGGATTCTCGTAAATTGATTCCTGGACAGCACGATACACATTTGCCACACTCAATGCACAATTTGTCGTTTATATCGGGTCTAAAAAAGCCATCTTGCAACTTGTTACTAATTGCATTCTTCGGACAAATGGCAGAACATATTCCACATGAAGTACAAATTTCTTCTATTGCAAATTTACCTATGCATTTATAATTTTTTTGTGTACTCATGATTACTTCAAAATACTTTCTAAATATTCTTTTGATTTATTGACAAGAAGGTTTTTATTGCTATTTATTGCTTTATAATCCCACTTATATTTTAAAGTTTTTTCAAGAGAATTCGATAATAATACATCCTCGAGTTTCAGCTGCTCTATCAGCCATTGCGATCGGTTTTTTACATATTCAGTCTGATAAAAAAGAACTTTTTTTTCAAAATTCAAAGACATCATCAGCCCATGGAATGTGCAAGTAACAACAAGTGATGCATTTCTGAACAATCCCAACCATTCATATGGATCTAGTAAACTGCCAAAAAGCCTCTGATCACACCATCGGGGTGCTAATCCTGCTCCTATGATTTTTAAATTTGATTTCTCTGAATATCTGATTACAGAAGCTATTATTTCCATTGGAAAATTCTCGCCATATACAAGAATATATTTATCTCCATATTTATCTGTAATGTCTGGTATATTACTATCATCTTTGAAATTCCATAACAAAGCCGGATCGACAACTATAGTCGGATCATATCCAAGAAAATCATTAACTAATATTCGTGAATTTTCATCTCTGACTGATATATTTGAATATTTTCTCAATCCCTTTGTAACAAAACCAGGAAATCTACTATTTTCCGTCATATCTCCAAAACTAGCCGCATATGAATATACCTTATCCGCATTTAAATCATTGCCTATTAGGTGTCGATCATCGCCTAATTCTGGATAAGTATATTCCCAAATTGCATCACTTCCGGTAATAATTGAGTCGAAATGATATTTTTCAAATGCTTCAGCATCATCAAATGGAATATGCGGAATTGTATCCCATGCTCTGTCAAAGTTTTCATAAGGATATAATTTTTTATACAATTCCTTATGCTGCGGAGTAATATATGCAATATGACGAATATCTATATTTTTGTCTTTACACATTTGTGTCAATGACTTATTTAAAGCATAGGCTTGTGTAAATGCACCGAAATTCGCTACTCCCCAATATGTCAGTATACCGATTTCCATCATAGCCCCTCCCTATCATTCATCGCTTAAATGCTCACATTATTTTGTTTATAAATACTTTTCCTGCTATAGTTTTTCTGCCTCTAAGAACAAACTGTTCTCCCTTGATCCATTAAGATATGGTATCTTCATTTCATGTGTAACAAAAAAGTTTTCTCTCACAACCGCGCTATATAAGCTGCTTTCATCAAAAAATCTTACATGAGAATCTGATCCACAATTTCTTCCAAAAGGAACCGTAATAAATAGCCTACCACTCTTTCGCAAACATCTATAAAGCTCTTGAATGGCAACATTTACATCGCTGACATGTTCCAAGCATTCTAAACATATTTCGATATCAAAGCTTTCATCACCAAAACCGCTATTTTCAATACTGCCATGAATGCATTTGATTCCGTCTTCCGAAGTAACATCAGCCCTTTTTGCACTTTGATCAAGGGCACTACAACTATAACCATCACCATGCAATTTGTTGATAAGCTCGCCATGCCCGCTTCCAAAATCACAAATTTCAGCATCTAATGATGCACTTTTTCTAATAATGTTATATACAAGCCTCATCCCCGGACGCCGTGAGAAGTATTCATCAAATGCTTTGGTGCCATCCTGATAATAGCGTTCTGTATAATCTTTGAGAGACTTTTCTCTGCCAAGCTGCATAAGCTCAACAAATCGTCTATTCCTCTCAGATTGGAATATATATCTGTACCAGTTTTCTGCGTGCTCGGTAAATAACGAAGTTAATGTCTCTCTGTCATATAAATATCTTTCAAGTAAATTATTGTCCTGCCATGACATGTATTTTTCTGTATAAAAATAGTTCCTATCTATTCCGCCATAATCTTCAGAATTGGGAAATTCTCTGGTTGTCCATGGTGCTATATTTCTGTTAAGAAGGTCCTCTATCCCCCCCTCAGACCGTCCGAAAACCTCGATTTTATCGATGCTTTTTTGATATTTCAGGTCTTGTTTTCACTTGTTATTTATTATTTCTCATTGTACTTTGAAAACTGAATAAAATATGCACATGTAGGAGCCTATATTCCTACCATTAATTCCATTATTTTTTCAAATCCCAGGAGATTTTTGGCTCGTTCTATATTATATCCTAGACAGAAGAGCGCAAATTCCCCCTCCACCTTTTCAAGTCCTCTTAACAGGAAGTGGGTGGAGCCCATTGCTCTTTTTATTGTTCCGAATGGATGCTCTGACAAACACATTCTCTGAGACATTTTTTCTCTATCAGGCTTAAAGAAGAATCGTACTACTTTTTTTATTTCGTAATGGCCATTTCTTTTTTTATAAGATCTTGTTGCATCTTTTCCCTCAGACTTCAACCAATCTTTACAAGGTTTTTCTAGCTTATCCTTAGAAAAATCTACTTCTTTCCATTCATTCTTTCCCTTATAGCATTTATCTCTGTTCTTGCAATGCCTACATGCATTCTTATTGGCATATCTTATATAACCACTTTTAGTAATACTTTTCTGTCTTAGCACCTCTCCATTAGGGCAGTACACCAGATTTCTTTCAGGGTCTCTTACAAAATATCCTTCTTTTGCACGAGTCATCATTTCTTCTTCAGTACCATAAATCGATTTTGGTTCAGGCTCATCGTATTCATCCTTTACAAGGCGTCTAACTTCTTTTACTTCTATAGTCTCAATTACATCCTTATAAGCTTCCGGAATTATTCCTGCATGAAGAGCTTTACTTAACTCGTCTGCTTTTGTACTCGTGACATCGGTCTTAGATTCCCTGTAATCTATTTCTAATTCATATCCATCTTTTCCATCATCCTGAATTACATGTGGCACAATTCCGTTTTCCAAACATGCAATCATATCATCTGTATCTTCATATCCTTTATCCGCAACAGTTTCTATGATCTTATCTGGATTTTCTTTTTTGATATTTTCTAAAGTAGAACCTAACAAACCATGATCAGTTACTCTGTTTGTCATGTTAAAATCATGTATAAGATGAGTATTGGAATCCACCGCAGTCTGTGGATTGTATGCAACAGCAAAACCATTCTTATTCTTCATAAGCTTTGAATCAGCATCTGTTAATGACAACTGAGAAGCCCCTGTTTCTTCCATTAATTTCTGATATCCTTCATATCTTTCAAGGCGTTCTCTTGCTTCCTTAAGCTTAGCTTCAATACTTTCTCTTGTAAGCTTATCTGTCTCTTCTTCTAAGTCTTCACGCTCATCCATGTCGTTTAAGATTCTTAGATATTCATCAGTATGGGCATTAAGCCATTTGATTCTGTCATCGAGCTTATTTTTTGTGAAGTTATTATCTTTGGAATTACATGCAAGAAACTTACTTCCATCTACAGACGAAAATCCCCATTCTATAGCTCCTGAAATCCTACGGTTGAATTCATGAAATATCTTTTTGAGGCTTGTGATGTTGTCTTTTCTAAAATCTGATATAGTCCTAAAATCAGGTTCAACACCACCCAGCATCCACTTAACTTCGATATTTACAGCGCAACTTTCCGCCAGCTTTCTTGAAGAACGAATACCTTTTCTATTTCCATAAATATATAGTTTGTAAAGTCCTCTCGGATCATAGGCAGGTCTGCCTTCAGTTGCAGCATCCTTCACTCCGAAATCAGCAAGATTTAGACTGTTAACAAATGCATCTATAATTCTTGCTATACTTTGCTCATCTACAAACGAATCCCAAGAACAGAACATCATTTGGTCTCTATCAAAAGTCTTTATATATGGCATTTTTATGCTCCCCAATACAGTAATTTCTACCTCTTAATTATACTATATTTAGCACTATAAAGCCTTATTTTATGCATACTTTATTCAGTTTTCAATGTACGAAATCTATGATTAATTCCTTACGGAAACAATCTCTAACAAGAACTGGTTAGGCTGTTAGTTTTCGGACAGTCTCCCCCCCCGACAATTCTGATAATCTAGTTAAATCTTTCTTGTATTCTTCAAAGTCCAGATACTCTTCCCCAGCTAATGGAGCCATAGAACCGCAGCACCGGCAATTTAAATTACAATGCTCTACCACCTCAACATCAAAAAACAAAGCAGGTCTAGGCGTCGTTCTCATCATCAGTGTACGTATGGTCCGTTCTATTGTATTGTCCATTTATACCTCCTAACTTTTAATTTAGAGTCTTTATATTTCGTCAACTCTAAATGGACATTGTCAAAATGCCACAGATTTAGACCGTGGATAAAATCTCAATCGCTATTTTCTCAAAATAGTTTTTACAACCTCTACCACCTTATTTACTCCTGCTTTGCTATCTTTATAATACAATTTATCTACGAATTCTCGGCGAATATTTATGTAGTCATCATGCTTAAACGTCTGAAGTATAGATGATATCATGTCCTCAGGTCTGTTTATCCCACAATAAGCATTTGCAAAACCTGGGTATAGATCATTTGGAGTCAACCCATTCGCATAGATTATACACATTTTTAGATTCTGATTTAAATATGCAATATCCCCTATTACACCACTTTTTGCATCACACACAGCAAAATCTGAAAGTACTGCAACATCTGAAAGGTCTGAATTTCCATCAAGAACCAAATCTGATGTCCTGCGAAGTTTCTCCATATCGTCTCGTTTTTCAGGAAGTCTTGCCGTACAGTGATGGGGTTTTGATATAACGTAAAAAGATTCTCGTAGCTGATTAATCTCATCTCCGTATTTCTGTATGGAACTATATTCGTCCCATGTCGGAAGATAAACGAGTATTGGTTTATCCGTCTTAATTCCAAGCTTTTCCTTTATATCTGCTTTCGATGGCGCTTTTTCAAAAAAATTAATATATTTTGGATAGCCGATTTCTATAATTTTATTATGGTCACAATACTTTCCAATAAGATCCTTTTGATATACCCCATGGACAAGGTGATAGTCAAATTCCTTAATCACTTCTGGGTCATATTGAAATGCTTTCGAAATACACGTAGCATTTCCATAGGATAACTGAAACTTTTTTGCTTTAGGATACTTTGACAGGTTACGTGAAAACTGGGTCGTGAAAGCAATTTTTGCAGACCTATTTGCCTTCATAGTATAGGACACACCATATTGATCCAGTGTTTCGACAGCTGTCAGAAAATCAAACCACTCACCGGCAGTATTGATGCAGCCAGGCTCCGCTACAAATGAACACCTGATACCCGCCTCCCTAAAAGCTAGATAAAATGGCAGAAAATGATAAATTTCAAATGCATCAACAAGATAAAATTCTACTTCCGAATCGGATGACTTCTTTCTATTTCCCTCTAAAAAAAGTTCATTTTTCACATTTTCCAGGATTTGATAATCCCGTGGATCTTTAAGATCCGTTGCAAAGCCAAACTCATCCCATGAAATAAAGTTATTTATCCCTGCTCCTACTAGTTGAAATACAATTTCCCTTGCATGCTCCTTCATAGCTGCTATTATGACACAGCAATCTTTCGGGATAAATTCGTCAAGAGATAGTAATTTCGTCCCATCCGGCGTAATAACATTTGGGTTATTATCCATAAATCCATATATATTCTCTTTTCCTAGAAATCTGTATAGTTCTCTTCCTTTTTCCCCACAACCGAATATAATGTATTTTTGATCCATATTTCCTCCGGGCGTTCCGCTTTATCTCTTAATACTATAACCATACTATAACCGAAAAAGATCCATTTCAAATAATAGCGAATTGCAATCACATCCGATGACTTAATCAGATCAACCACTGGATTGAGTCCAGAAATCTAACCTGCTGCGTCTATGGCCTGTACCACCGTCTCATTCCTGCCGACGCATTCGAAGACAATGTCCGCCCCGATGCCATCCGTCCTGTCAGAAATCCATCGTTCAAAACCATCCTGATTCTCTTGTGCATCGCCACACTCATCTGCTCCAGCATCGCCGCCGCTTCCCTGGATACTGAATCAGGAAGTTCCAGCAGATTGGCGGCCGGTACACGCACCAACTCCGCAAAGCCCCCGTCACAGTGCGATCCTATATAATTATAATGCCTGCAGAAATTACTTGAAAGCCTTTTTTATCTGCTCCAGAAACTTACCAGCAATAGGAGTAAAGGTCTGATACTTATTCCAAATGAGATATAGCTCTGATTTTAGTTCCGGTGAAAGAGGTCTGAATGCCATGTCAGTTCCTTCGGTATTTATCAGATCTTTAAATGTAAGAAGTATTCCAAGGTTTTCCCGTGCAAATACAGAGCCGTTATAGGACAGTCTGAAAGAGCCTTCAAGTTTAAGCTCATTAAATCTGTCTTTCGCCCACGCTTTGATCTCATTGTTCCAGCTCTGTTCAGAGACAAATAGAGGTTGTCCTATCAGGTCAGAGACATGAATGGATTTTTTCTTTGCAAGGGGATGGGATGAAGACAGGATAGCTCCCCACACATCAGCTTCCGGAAATTTTACATATTCATATTTATTGCTGTCAGGTGTTTCACATAGTACAGCAAAGTCTAAAATGCCCTTATCAAGCTTTTCAGTAACCTGCTCAGTATCTCCGCTGGTTATATGATAAGTGAAGTTGGGGTATTTTTCTTTTAACTTATAGATCTCTCTGGCAAGATATCTTATCTGATAGCTCTCGGCCAGTCCAAAATAAATATCCCCACCTGTTATATCATCCAGGGAACTAAATTCCTGTTCTATCTTATCTGACATAGCCACAAGATCCTGAGCACGGTCGCGTAGAAGCATCCCTTCGTCCGTAAGCGAAATACTGAAACTGTGCCTTACAAACAGTTTCTTCCCAAGTTCTTCCTCTAATGATTTTAATGTCTTTGAAAGAGTAGGCTGTGATACATGAAGCTGCTCAGCAGCCTTTGACATATTCTCTTCCCTTGCAACTGCAAGAAAATATCTGAGATTTTTTATTTCCATGAAAACCTCCATAAAGTTGACAATGAAAGTGTTATTCCAAAAACGAATATCATGATATTTATTTTATTCATTAGCGAAAATCTGGTCAAGGATCTACTATGAAATCAGAAGGAGCAAAAAAGATGGATACCAAAAAGATTCTTGAAAACCTTACTGACATGGGCTGTGATGAGAAAGAAATAAGCTTTATGAAAAAGATGTATGAAGAAGGGGATACAGATACGCTTCTTCGAGATCTTAGGAAATGCCGGTGCCATCTGATGGACGAACTTCATGACAGTCAGAAGAAAGTTGATAACATGGATTTTTTGATAAGACAGATCCAAAAAGAAAAGCAATTAAAACGGAGGAATGTAAAATGATCAGAAAAGAAGAACTGAACCTTGTAACGGAATGGGATAAGACCTTTAAGAAAAGTGATAAAGTAGACCACAGCAAAGTCACATTTGTAAACAGATATGGAATCACTCTTGCAGCGGATATGTATGTTCCAAAGAATGCAGATGGTAAGCTCCCTGCAATTGCTGTATGCGGGCCATTCGGTGCAGTTAAAGAGCAGTGCTCAGGTCTTTATGCTCAGACAATGGCAGAGAGAGGATTCTTAACAATAGCATTTGACCCATCATTTACAGGAGAGTCCGGTGGCAACGTAAGATATATGGCATCTCCTGATATCAACACAGAAGATTTCATGGCTGCAGTTGATTCCCTTTCACTTAATGAAAAAGTAGATCCTGACAGAATCGGAATCATCGGTATCTGTGGATGGGGCGGCATGGCTGTAAATACAGCAGCTCTTGATACAAGGATCAAAGCTACAGCTGCAATGACAATGTATGACATGACAAGAGTAAATGCCAATGGATATTTTGACTCAGAGGACAGCGAGGAAGCAAGGTATCAGAAGAGGGCTGCCATGTGCGCACAGAGACTTGAAGACCTTAAGGCAGGTGAGTATAAGCTTGGCGGAGGAGTCGTAGATCCACTCCCTGAGGATGCACCTTTCTTTGTAAAAGATTACTATGACTACTACAAGACTGACAGAGGTTATCACAAGAGAAGCCTTAATTCTAATGGTGGCTGGAATGTAATCGGCTGTGAATCCTTTGTTAACCAGCCAATCCTTAAATACAGCAACGAGATCAGAAGCGCAGTTTTACTTGTTCATGGAGAAAAGGCTCATTCCTGCTATTTTTCAAAAGATGCATATACAGATATGGTAAAAGACAGCAAGTATGCAGATAATAAAGAACTTATGATAATCCCTGATGCTGTGCACACTGACCTTTATGATGGTGGAGATAAGGATTATATTCCATTTGACAAGCTAGAGAGCTTCTTTAAGGAGAATTTGAAATAAAAGGATGCTTGATATGAAAGAAAAAATGATTTTGATAGCATTCTGTATGACAATCATGTTTTCTATGAGCGCCTGTTCAGGAAATACAATAAACTCCGGTGATAATCAGAATGCAGGAACTGAAATATCAACATCAGAAAATGCTGAAACAGAAAGCTCAGAAGAGAATGTCAAGTCGGAGGGAACTGCTAAGTATCAGCTGACAGAAAAAGATGAATCAGCAGAGGATGAAGCTATTGGAGATAGTTCTATGACAATGAAAATCGGCGATACAAAAGTTAATGTAGATTGGGAAGACAATCAGGCTGTAGAAAGACTGCAGGATATGGCTGAAGATGGTAATATTCCCATTCAGATGTCAATGTATGGCGGTTTTGAACAGGTGGGTTCCATAGGACAGAGCTTGCCACGAGATGATAAGCAGACAACAACGAGGTCAGGTGACATTGTACTATATTCGGGCAATCAGATGGTAGTGTTCTATGGCTCCAACAGCTGGTCATACACAAGGCTTGGTCATATATCTGATAAGAATGAGGCAGAGATGGCAGATCTTCTTTCACAAGGAGATGTTAAGATAACCATCAGCGCGGAATAGGCTTTTTAGAAATGTCTGTAAAATGCCCGCATAATGTCGGTTGATTTAGCGTCAGCTCAAACCTGAGCAGTCGGATTTGGGTCTGGCGCTTTTCTTATGCCAGTAATCGGCCAGCGGATGACGACTCAAGGCTAAACGCAAACAGAAAGGATAAAATACTTATAATTGTAGTAGGAGCAATGGTAGATGGCAAACCTAATTGGACACTTGTAGCACATGCAGGAACAGTGGCACATAGTCACCTGATGGTTTCTATGGTTCAGGCACACTATACAAATAAGGGTATTCGTGAAAACAAAATGTTTTCAGTAAATGTGATAGACGAATCTTGGCTTAAGGAAGCTGACAGAATGGGAGTCATCTCAGGAAATAAGGAAGATAAGTCGGATGCATTTAAATATACTGTTGGAGAAAATGGTGCCCCACTTATTGATGATGCAAAGGTATCCATTGAGTGCGAGATGGATTATAACTACGAGCTTGAGAATTTCGATAACTTCATTGGAAAAATTCTTGCTACATATGCAGATGAATCTGTATTGAATGAAACTGGTAAGATTGATTACCACGTATTTAAGCCTGTGCTCTTTGAATTCCCTACATATGAATACTTTGTAACAGGTGAAAAAGTTGGTGACTGTGCAAAGATGAATTAATCAACTGTAAGAAGCATATGAAGTCGGTAAAAATCTGTGATTGGAGGTCTGTGATGAGCATTACAGTTAATTTACGTTATAAAGGAAAAGATGGTGCTGCAAAAAGATTTGCAGAGGAAATGACAAAAAGCGGAACGGTTGAAAAAATACGAAACGAGGCAGGAAATATTAAGTATGAGTATTATCAGTCTTTGGATGACCCTGAGATAATTCTTCTGATAGACAGTTGGGAAGATCAGGAGTCTATTGATGTCCATCATGCTTCACCTATGATGCAGACGATCATGGAGCTTCGCGAAAAATATGATCTTCATATGACTGTAGAAAGGTATGTCTCTGACAACAGTATGCCAGATAAGGATAAAGATTTCATAAGAAAATAATGAGCCTATTGTTGAGCTTACGGATAAGGATTGCTATCAGAATACCATCTTCTTTCCTGTTGGGAATCCAAATGATGCTTATGCTCAGTATTTTGACGGCGTATAGACCATATGGTTTATACGTCTTTTTCTTTTGTCTGAAAGTACAACGTCATTGTACTTTTTCCTTCATAAGTCCAACCTTTGGCAAACCTTACCCCCTGAGGTAGGAAAGGCGTCGAGAGGTAAGTAGGAATGACAGAAACTTGCTCAGTACTTACGATTTGAGGTAGAGAAGGCGGCAGGAGGTAAGTAGGAATGGCGGAAACTTGCTCAGTACTTATGCCAAGAGGTAGAGAAGGCAGCAGGAGGTAAGTAGGAATGACAGAAACTTGCTCAGTACTTATGCCAAGAGGTAGAGAAGGCAGCAGGAGGTAAGTAGGAATGACAGAAACTTGCTCAGTACTTACGCTCTGAGGTAGAGAAGGCAGTAGGAGGTAAGTAGGAATGGCAGAAACTTGCTCAGTACTTATGCCAAGAGGTAGAGGAGGCAGTAGGAGGTAAGTAGGAATGACAGAAACTTGCTCAGTACTTACGATTTGAGGTAGGGAAGGCAGTAGGAGGTAAGTAGGAATGACAAAAACTTGCTCAGTACTTACGCTTCTAGTTGAGCGAGAAAAGATAATGTATTTTCGAGCTCAGAACCATACCATTTCAGAAATTGCTACATAACAACAGCGTAACAAGTGTATTATTCAGAGACGTTGCACTTGGCTTGACAATATGCCGTCTTAAATAATTTTACAATTTTTGAATTTGCCATTGAAATCACCTCCGCATGAGTATAATATAGCAATATATAAAGTAATTTATATATTGCTAAAATATAAAGCGAATGCCCTAAAATTATTAAAAGGGCCAGGAGAATTTTTAGGTGGGCAGTTTGTCTGAAATCAGAAGGAGCTGAAATGGACAAGGACTTTAATTACAGAAAACCATGGATATTGCAGCGAGCAGATCCCTATGTCATCGAGTGCAACGGCGTCTATTATTTTACGGCATCCGTCCCGGAATATGACCGTATCGTTTTACGGCAAAGTAATACATTAGTTGGATTGAAAGATGCAGAGGAGAGGACTCTTTGGGTCAAACATGATCATGGGCCTATGTCAAAGCATATCTGGGCTCCGGAGATGCACTATGTTTTTGGCGGCTGGTACATTTATTTTGCTGGAGGTGAGCTGGAGGATGAATGGGAGATTCGTCCCTATGTCCTGAAGTGCCTGGGTGATGATCCCATGAAGGATGATTGGGTGGAACTTGGCCCCATGCAGGCTGCAGACGAAGATGAGTTCTCCTTCCGTGCCTTTTCTCTGGATGCTACGATTTTTGAAGACCAAGGGGAACTATATTTTGTTTGGGCCGAAAAAGTTGGTGTCGGTCGTCAGATTTCTAATTTATACATCGCCAAAATGGCGGCTCCCACTCAACTTTCGACCGTTCAGGTCCTTCTCACGACTCCTGATTATGACTGGGAAAGAGTGGGATTTTGGGTAAATGAAGGACCAAGCGTTTTAAAACGCGGGAAGAAACTATATCTCACTTATTCCGCATCGGAAACCGGGGTCGCTTACTGTGTTGGCATGCTGTCCGCTGAGAGTGGAAGTGATCTCTTAGACCCCTTAAATTGGAAGAAGGAACGTTATCCGGTTCTTACTTCGGATACAGAGATTGGAATTTACGGACCAGGCCATAATTGCTTTGTAAAGGATGAAGATGGAGAGGATATCATGGTCTGTCATGCCAGGACTGAAGCTGAGATCATCGGAAATCCCTTGTATAATCCGAATCGTCATGCGTTTCTTCTGCCTGTTCATTGGGACCAGGACAGACCGGTTTTCTCTTTCCGCTGATTTTTGGGTCGGGATGAGAGAGAAAGGCACTTATACCCCCCTGCAATCATGTAATCAGAGTAAAATGAAATGAGGATTGTCTTATGAAAAATAGAAAATATTGTTCATTATCCCCTTTTCCTAAAAAAACTACTGTCGGGAGCCATAGCAGATTCCTTTCTGCTATGGCGCTTGCAGCGACTTTTGTCTTGGCTATGACTTCTTGCAGTTCGATTGGAAGGAAAGGTTCTTCTCATATGGGAAAGGATATCTCACAGATAAAGAAAGCAAATTACAAAGCGGAAATATCCTGTCATGATCCCGAGATCATCTTAGCGGATGACGGGAAGTATTACATGACGGGAAGCCACCAGGTTATTGCAAAATCAGAAGATCTGGTAACATGGGACTATGTGGCAAATGGTAACTGTATGTTTGATAATATCTTCGACGGAGACATGCCTGCTTTTTCCTATGTAGGGAAAAATGAAGATAATGGTTATTCCATTTGGGCAAGCAACATTTATTACAATAAGACCATGGGGAAATACCTCATGTACTTTTGTACGACATCCAGCTATATCAAATCAAATCTGACACTGGCTGTGTCCGATACCCCAGGAGGTCCCTATTCTTATAAAGAGACCTTCCTTTACTCGGGATTCGGTAAGAATGATCTGGATCAGACCAATCTGAAAGAAACTCTTGGGGATACTGACCTTAGCCGATACTTTAAGTATGGTGCTTATGACAATAAGAAGTGGCCCAATTGCATCGATCCAGCAGTATTTGAGGACAAGGACGGAAACATGTGGCTTGTTTACGGATCCTGGTCGGGGGGTATCTTTACCTTGCCATTAGATCCTCAGACGGGGCTTCCTGTTCATAAGGCTGTGGAGGACTCTGCCGGCTCGGCTGACATGGATCCTTACTATGGTTATAGAATTGCAGGCGGTGGACATCATGCCGTGGAAGGCCCTTATATCCAGTATGACCCGAAAACGGAGAAGTATTTTCTCTTTGTATCCTATGGAAAACTCACGCGGGAGGGTGGTTATCAGATAAGGGAATTCCGGGGAGATCATCCCTGGGGACCTTTTCAGGACCCGTCCGGCAAGGTATTAGGGGATCAGGAGGACTACTTTGATTATGGCTTGAAACTGATGGGAAATTACAGCTTTCCGAGTCTGGAAACTGCCTATATGGCACCCGGCGGGCAGTCGGTATTCCTGGATAAAGAAGGAAATATGAACCTCGTTTACCATCAGAGATTTGACAATGGAAGCGAGTACCATGAGCCGAGAGTTCATAAACTTCAGTTGACAGAAGATGGCTGGTATCTGCCGGAGGCTTTCGAACGTTTGCCAGAGAAAGAGAATGGGAACGGAGGGTCAGAACAGAAGGCAGGAAAATCCGAGGCCGGAGAAAATCATTCATTGTTCGATTCCGATAAGATTCAGGGAACTTACTATATTCTTCGTCATGGAACCGATGTCAGTGCGAAGATCCATGAGGCGGAAGAATACAGACTGCAGGGAGGTAAGATCCTGACAAAGGATGGTAAGAAAGTTGCCAGCTACAAGGTGAAAAATAACAGTGACAAAATAGAGATCCGTTACAAAGGTATATTATATCAAGGTACGATCCTGGAAACGAAGGATGAGGCGGGGAACCCGGTAAGGGAAATTCTTGCAGCTGGAAAAGATAATCAGACACTTTGGGCGGTTATGTATTTGGAAAAATAAAGGGGATATGATGGAACTATACATTAATACCAGGAAATCCGAGGGAAGGATTGCACCGGAAATTTACGGACATTTTGCAGAGCACTTGGGACGCTGTATCTATGGAGGGATTTTTGTCGGAGAGGATTCTAAGATTCCCAATGTCAATGGAATGCGTACAGACGTTGTGAATGCACTGAAGGAGATTCACATCCCAGTCCTTCGCTGGCCTGGCGGATGCTTCGCAGATGAATATCATTGGAAGGACGGCATCGGACCGCGTGAAGCAAGAAAACGTATGGTCAATACCCACTGGGGTGGTGTGGTAGAGGATAATTCCTTCGGCACGCATGAGTATTTTGAACTGGTTCGACAGCTGGGCTGTAAGACCTACATCAATGGCAATGTCGGCAGCGGTACCGTGCAGGAAATGTCGGAATGGGTGGAATATATGACTTTTAACGGAGTCTCCCCCATGGCGGATCTCCGTGCAAAAAATGGTGATAAAGAGCCCTGGACAGTAGATTATTTTGGCGTTGGAAATGAAAACTGGGGCTGTGGCGGAAATATGCGCCCCTCCTACTATGCTGACTTATATCGCAGATTCCAAACCTATGTCCGTATCTACGATCCTGAAAAACCGATTCAAAAAATCTGTTGCGGTGCCAATGTTTCTGACTATGACTGGACTAGAACGGTACTAGATACCTGCTTCGACCATGCGCCTGAATTCCTCCATGGATTTATGGATGGCTTGTCACTCCATTACTATGTTCATCCGGAAGGCTGGGAGATCAAGGGACCGGCAACGGAATTTGATGAGGAGGTCTGGTATAAGACCTTGAACAAGGCTCTTTATATGCAGGAACTCATCGAACGGCATGGCAAGATCATGGATCAATACGATCCGGAGAAGAGGATTGGCATGATAGTGGATGAGTGGGGAAGCTGGTACACTGTTGAACCTGGTACGAACCCTGGTTTCCTCTATCAGCAGAACACAGTTCGGGATGCTTTGATTGCAGGAATCACACTGAATATTTTTAATAAACATTGTGATCGTGTTAAGATGGCTTGCCTTGCCCAGATGGTCAATGTCCTTCAGTCTGTCCTTCTGACCGAAGGTGACAAGATGGTGAAGACGCCAACCTATCATGTTTTCCATATGTATCGCTATCATCAGGGAGCAGAGCTTCTCTCTTCTACTCTAGTAGGCGTGAAGGAAACCGGAGAGGGCGAATGGACGGTACCGGAGGTGACAGAAGCTGTCTCAAAGGATAAGGATGGAATCCTTACAATCACTTTGAATAATCTCTCTTTCGAAGAGAAGAAGACCTTGCATATCAATCTTTCTGAGATGGGATATAAGGTTCGGGAAGCCTCGATTGTAACGGGAGAAGTCCATGCACATAATACCTTTGAATGCCCGGATCTCGTAAAAGAAGAAGGGTTCACGTCTTATAAAGTTACTGAAAACGGACTTGATGTAGAACTTCCTGCTGCAAGTGTTACCATGCTTCGACTGGATAAGTAAGAGATGGCACATTTCTGGGAAAATCTGCGTTAAAATTTGAAAAAACCGCCAGCGGCTGATCCTGTTTGTCAGCCACCGGCGGTTTCTTATTACGCATTTTCGGGGGCGAAATATAGGTGTGGTTTATATTTCTCTTATTCATCCAAAGGGGTATAGCTGATGGATACATTGATGTCCTGCGCATAATTACCGAAGGAGCTTCCGAAGATGGTCAGACCGCCGACATGCTCGGAATCGTCTTTTACGGACATACGGAATTGCATCTTGGATCGGTAATCCAGGTTAAATTCCTTGATGTTGACATCGGAGATTTTCAGACCATCAATATAGGTTCCGCTTTCATTAATTACCAGTAGTTTCAACAAACCGTACTGATTCCAATTCGGGAACCACCAATCCGGAGTGAAGATACCATGAGTGTCACCGAAATCTCCGGGTGCGGTCCAGATACCAAGATCCTTCCCGTTCAGAGAGAAAGTGATGTCGGAAGGCCATACGGAGTTCACACCAGGGGCTTCGGACGAAAGCTCTGCGGAAATCATGATCTGTGTAATCCTCTGATTATAGGGAATAAAGTTCGGAATCTCATATTCTACATATCCGCGAGTAAACCACAGGATGTCGGCGTTATAGCGATCCGGATGGCTAAAGTAACGGATATCATCGACCTCACCGATCAGCTTCTCATGGGTAGCAATGCCACAGGTCGGAAATACCTCATAATCAGAGTAATGACCGACTTTGATATCGACATTATAAACATTCTGCACTTCTTCGGGTGTCTGGAAATCAAGGAGGATCTTGTCCATACAAAGGGAACAGAGTTTCTGATTCCCATGGCCGGCAGCATCATTCTGTACGGAAATGATTCCGACGGCTTCCATTTTCTTAATGTGACTGGTCAAAGCTCCATTGGTGATTTTAAGACTGGAAGCAATTTCGTTCATGCTCATCTGCTTGTTTTTAAGAAGCAGATTGATGATCTCAACACGGGCTTCTGAGCCAAGAACCTTAAATAATTCAAGTCCATCTTCAGGCGAATTAATACGTTGCATAAGCCACCTTCTATTCTATGTGAAATAGTTATAAGTCCTCGATTTAAGTTTAAATATAAGGCTTGGCGCAATTCTGGTCAATCTAAATTTAGCTTTTTACATGTTGAATTTTGTATTTTTTGATGAAATAAAATAAAGTAAAATAATTTATAAAAAAGTAAAATAATGATTGACGTAGTATAGGAACGATTGTAGAATGTGTATATAAACGAAGCGTGATTCGAAAAGTTCTTGACTATATTTCATAAATGTCAGATTTCATGATTTCAATTATCTAATTCAATCAGACCAATCATATGAAGTAAAAGCTGACAGCCGGCAGATAGGAAGTTCTTTGAGGATCCACGAAAAATAGGGGAATGTATAAGGAGGAAGTTTATGAGGAAGAAAAAATTAGCAGCTCTTGCCCTAGCTGCACTGATGGGAATGTCCACTTTAGCAGGTTGTGGAGTCACCACAACATCCAAGGAAGGGAAAAGTAAAGATTCCACCAGTAAGACGGAAATGACCGGAAAGGGCAAAGATACGATCAATATCTTGATCTATGCTCAGGAGCATGAGAAGGCAGCATATGAAGAGCAGATCAGGAAATTTACAGAGGCACATAAGGATGCCATCAAGAAGGTCAACTTCGAGGTTACCACACAGGATGAGTACGGTACCAAGATGACAGCCAATATGACTGCACATGAAATGCCGGACATCTTTTATGTAGGACCGGATTCCGTGCGCAATTATGTAGACAATGGATATATTCTTCCACTGGATAAATACGTAGATAAGGCAACAGTTGATAACCTGTGGCCGGAGATTAAGAGTGCATATCAATATGACGGCAAGAATATTGGAAGCGGCAGTCTTTACTGTCTGCCGAAGGACCTCTCCTGCTTTGCACTTGCCTATAACCAGGATCTCTTTGATAAGGCTGGTATCCCTTATCCGGATCCCAACAAGCCTTATACCTATGACGAGTTCCTTGATGTCTGCAAGAAGCTGACCAAGGATACTGATGGAGACGGCCAGATTGATCAGTGGGGAGTTGCGAATGCAAATGCATTTGGTATGACACCTTACCTCTACTCCAATGGAGCTCGTTTCCTCAATGAGGATCATACCAAGGTAAACCTTACTCACAATGACAAGTTAAAACATGCTTTTCAGTACTATGTAGATCTGACCGCAAAGGAAGGTGTAACTCCTACGGTAGAGCAGGATACCGCTCTTGGCGGATACCAGAGATGGCTGGATGGTCAGATTGGTTTCTATGCATGTGGAACATGGGATGTAGCAGCATTTGAGGACCAGGCAACCTTCCCTTATAAGTGGAACCTCTGCGGATGGCCGGTTGGCCCTGATGGCGACGGCAAGTCCACAACATGGCTGGGAAGCGTAGGCTTTGCAGTATCAAAGACCACAAAGCACCCGAAACTCTGTGTTGAGCTGATTTCCGCTCTCTCTACTGACCTTGATGGACAGAAGGCACTTTCTGGCGAGACAACCGGTAAGTCCATGCAGATTCCGAATATCCGTGACTATGCACAGACCACATTCAAGGAAAAGGTTGCTGATGGAACCATTCCATACGCTTCCAATGTAGATGTTATCTTCGGATATATCGAAGGCAATGATAAGTACGCAGGTACTTTCGCAGAAACCACCTATACATATAACGCTGAGTGGTGGGACACTTTCCTGGAGGGCATCCCGAATGTTCAGAATGGTCAGATTTCTGTAGATGACTATTTCAAAGAGGTTGAGCCTAAGATGCAGGAATCCCTCGATAATGCCATCAAACTTCAGAAAAGCGCAACCAAGTAATTCACCGATGGCACGAGGCTAGGAAGTCATTGGCATGGCCCCCTAAAGTTTCTTTAGTGGGGCCATTTTTATCAAGAAAGAGATTTTTGCTATGCAGAAAACAGTTCGGAAAAAGCATACAATCTCTGAAATGGCGAAGAGAGAAGAGCGTTGGGCGTGGCTTTTTATTGCAGCACCCTTTGTTGGATTCCTGATTTTCATGGCTTATCCAATCGGCTTTGCATTCTTCGCAAGTTTCAGCAGATGGACCGGAATCAACTCGCTGACAGGTAATATGGTTGGTTTCGCAAACTATATAGACATTCTTAGAGATGAGAAGTTCTGGAAGTCCATGCTTACTACCATTATTTATATGATTGGTATTCCTATTGGCATGATACTCGGGCTTGTCATTGCTATGGGCTTGAACCGCATGCGTTTTACCAGAAGATTCTTTACCACGGTGTATTACATACCGGTTGTCTCTTCTCTGGTTGCCGTATCCATCCTCTGGGCATGGGTTTTTAACTACGACTACGGTCTTTTCAATTATACTATTAAAGCCCTTACCGGAGTCCATGGACCAAACTGGTTGGGCGATGAATTCTGGGTTAAGGTCGCCATGATTATTTTCATGACCTGGAAGGGGCTTGGAGGATCAATCATTCTCTATCTGGCCGGTCTCCAGAATATTCCAAGAGATTATTATGAGGCAGCCAAAATTGACGGAGCGAATGGCTGGCAGCTGTTTCGGAATATCACAATACCCTTGATTTCGCCAGTTACATTCTACATTCTGATCACCAGTTTGATCGGTGGATTCCAGGTCTTTGTAGAAGTACAGGTTATGACCGGGAACGGAGGTACTAACTACAGCGCTGCAACAATTGTTTTCTACCTCTTTGATAAGGCATTCAAGAATTCCCAGTTGGGATACGGATGTGCTGTCGCAGTAATTCTTGCAATTATTATCTTCATCATCACTGCATTGAACTTCAAGGTTCAGGATCGATGGGTTAGTACAATGGACTAAGGAGGTTGGCATATGAGTACAAATAAAATCGCAGCCCCCAATGTCACTGACATGACTGCGCAGGCACAGATCGGTTCAAAAACAAAGGAAAAGGAACTCAAAAAGAAAATCAAAAACCCCGATCACTCTGTAAAATCTACCAAGGAAAAAGTTGGAAATGTTATTATTTTCATCCTGCTTGCAATCGGAGCGGTTGCCATGGTTTTCCCTTTGATCTACATGGTAGCCACTTCCTTTATGACCAAGAACCAGATCCTTTCCGGAAGCTTGACGATCTTCCCAGATCCGATTCTCCTTGGTAAGTATAGTGAGGTTCTTTCCAAGGGCCAGTTCATCAATGGTATTATCAATACGATCAAGGTAGAAATCCCGGTTCTTCTAATTGGCGGGTTTACGTCGTCCCTCTCGGCTTTTGCTTTCGCCAAGATGCATTTTCGCGGGAAAAATGCCTTTTTCATGGCTTTGCTTGCGACAATCATGATTCCTTTTGCGGTTGTCATGATTCCGCAGTATGTTCTTTTTACCAGGTTTGGATGGACCAATTCCCTGCTTCCGCTGATCGTTCCGGGTTGTTTTGGAAATGTCGGCATGATTTTCTTCCTTCGTCAGAATCTTTACAGTATTCCAGATGAACTTATGGATGCGGCAAAGTTGGATGGATGTTCCTATTTTGGAACTTACTGGAGAGTTTTTCTTCCTCTTATGAAGGGAGCGCTTGGAACGCAGTTGATGTTATGGTTCATGGGAATTTGGAACGACTATCTGGCGCCTACCATTTTCCTGAGAAGCGAATCCAAATGGACCTTGCAGGTTGTCATTCGTTCTTTCAACAGTTATTATGCTATTCAGAGTGATTACGCTTTGATCATGGCAGCATCGGTTATTGCAATGATTCCGACCCTTCTGCTATTCTTTATCTTCCAGCGGGTTATTATTGAATCCATAGCAATCTCCGGTATTAAGTAAAGCGCTAGGCTGAAAGAAGTATCTATATGAACCATGAATTAGCTTATGATAATGCAATCCTAAGATTTCTGAATAAAGTTACGGACCTTGTGGTATTGAACCTTCTCTTCCTTGTGACGAGTATTCCAATCTTTACAATTGGAGCATCTCTGACAGCCATGCATGCAGTTAATATGCGGTCGATCCGTTATGGGGATGGTTATGTGATTCGCCAATACTTTAAGGCATGGAAAGAGAACTTTCTGCAAGCTACGATCAGTTGGTTGATTTTTCTTGCGGCAGGACTTGTTCTCTGCATCGATTACCGCTTTTGGGCTGTTTCGAAGGTCGGAACCCTAGGCAGGGTAGAACAGGTAGTATTGATTGCAATTGCCATTTTTTTCTGGATGCTTGCAACATGGCTTTTCCCGCTTCTTGCAAAAATGAGGGGGAGCCTGAAGGAACAATTTCAGAATGCCCTCCGAATGTCAGTTGCTTATTTCCTGCCTTATACCATCTGTACAATGGGGATTGCCGGGGGAGCAGCTTATGCAGCAATCCGGAATGTAGGGGCACTTATCATTCTGCTAGTACTTGGCTTTTCCCTTGTAAGCTATCTTCAGTCCTTTTTCTTCTATCGGGTTTTCGCAAAACATATTGATGAAGATCCGGTGGGAGAGTGCGATCCGCTCTATGGATATGGAGCAGAACCCAAAAAAACAGATTCAGGGGACAATATAAGGAGAAAAGGGCCTGCGGAATAAGCATCCCAGAATAGAGTGAAGGAATGAAAATGGCAGAGCGAGTTTGCAAACAATGTCTGCTCTATGAAATAGGAGATCAGGAATCAAAGAACATTCTGGAATATCAGAAGAAGATTCCCAATGGAGTACGTATCGACGGGGCAGGATATGAAAAACGCATGGGGATCTGTAAGTCCTGTGATGATCTCATTTCGGCTACTTGCAGAGACTGCGGCTGTTACGTCGAATTACGGGGATTTGTAAGGGATAGCCACTGCCCCAAGAATAAGTGGTGAAAAAGGTGCTGTGAGATTTCTCGCAGCACCTTTTTACTATAGTGGAGCGTAGGGGTCACGAGAATGCCAAATGTGGCATGTATTCCTATAACCGATGGAGGATAAAATCCTTTGCCTGGATAAATCCCATCTTTGACACCTAAAAAGCCGCAATCCCAGTATACATCTAGGATTCCGGCTTTGTTTTTATCTCGCGAAAAGCGTAATGCTGCGTAAACTTGTCTGAAATGGAAGCCTTGCCTACGGCAA
>Ga0256405_10004300_pt1 | contig 27045 bp, 33 predicted proteins | sample RumenRJG_02DNA_FD_189096 | JGI IMG/M metagenome (GOLD analysis project Ga0256405, IMG submission 189096) | Bovine rumen microbial communities from Lethbridge, Alberta, Canada - RJG_02 | ecosystem: Host-associated > Mammals > Digestive system > Stomach > Rumen | place: Canada: Alberta... | reverse complement strand
ATATAATAACAGCTATTTGAAGTATCTTGACAATTTATGAAATAAAAAATTAAAATTCTTCTCCTAATGTACCTATAAAGTGTGTGTGGAAATAAAAAACTTCAATGTAAAAACAACGGATAAGATTATAGCATTGATTGAAGAAAATAAAGAAATAACAATTTCTGAAATGGCAAAAATTCTTGAGAAAACGCCAAGAAGTATTGAAAGAGCAATTCAAAGTCTAAAACAAAAAGGAAAGATAAAAAGAGTTGGCTCTGACAAGACCGGCTCTTGGCAGGTTTTATAAAGTAAGAATTACACTGTTATATATAACGCTAAAAGCTACTTAGTTTATATAATTTCTCTTAATAATGTAAAAAATGATTTTTTTACAAGTGGTCGTATTTTTATATTTGTATCTGATAATGTGTTTGACATTAAATCTTCTATAATTTTTATAAAAAATTTAGTTGCAACTAAAACATAATCCGGTTTTAAATCTCTTATTTCATGTGGCTTAATTGTTTTATATCCTAAAAAAGTCCCTTCATTATTACCGTATCTTTCAAATCGTTTGTCGGAAACTCCTATTATATTTAATTCGCTTAAATCAAAATACTTATTAATTACTTCCAAAAAACTTCCAGCACCATATAAAACAATTGATTTATTTTTTAATTTTTTTGTTAATTTATTTAAATGCTTGTTAAACTTAAATGTCTCCAGATAATTATAATTTTCACGTTCCATAGGTATTTCTTCTTTAAAAATAACTCGTATATTATTTTCATTAATATTTTGTTTGTTCACCAAGTCTTTTACTACATATTGTGAAGATTCAAGTGTAACAAGAATAATGTCATATTCATATTTATTGATATCAATAGGTGGAATTGATAATAAACCTTTAAAATTAGATATTTTCTTAAATTTTAAATCTGAAATTGCGACAATATTAAGTTTATCAAAATGGTATTTTTCATTAAGATTAATAAATGCTTGTCCTGCTCCATAAATTAGAATACGTTTTTCTTTTAATTCATCAATTAAATTATTCATATATTCCTGAAAATGTTTTAAATTGGTTTTTGCATAAAAATATTTTGATAACATTTTTAATCCTTTCTTTTAATATGTTGTCATTTTATATAGAAATAAATATGTTTTGACTTGTTTTTTGAATACATTGAATTTAAATTTCAATAAAGCTAATTTAGAAATTGGTTTTATAGTTTTCAAAAAATTATTTAAATGGACATTTTTTTGTTTAAATATAGGTTCTTGTAACATCCTTGCAAATTTGTTGTAATATTTATGATATGGCATAAATACAGCTATTTTTTTATATTTCCTGCCAAATTTTGTTCCCCAATCTCGATATTCCCAAAAATAAACATCTGCATCCAAACGTGTTGCAAACTTTATAAAATTTGTCATTTCTTTATAGTTCAAAGCTTGTACAACAAAATACAAATCAAGTCTTTTTAAAATGCCATTATTTTTAAGTTCAGACAGCCATTCTATATTATTAATAACTGTTTTAAAATTACTGCCAATCATTATTTTATTATATGTTTTTTCTGTCATTGCACTCATAGAAATATCAACAGAAATAATTTTTTCTGTAATTCCCAATTTATCGCATAAATTCTTATTGCATAAAAGTCCGTTAGTATGCAAATCAAATTTAATATTCGGATATGTTTTTACAATTGCCTTAATTAAATTTTTACAATGTGAACTTGCAAAAACTTCTCCGCTTCCATTAAGAGAAACTATTTCACAGTTCTTTAAAATAGGCAAAAATGTTTTTTCAATATGCGAATCTAAAAATTTATTTCTATCAGGATTATTAGTTTTATAATAATCTCTGCAAGTTATACATTTTATGTTACAGTGGCTATCATGACAAAATTTTACATATTTTGGATATGGTGGATTTTCTATCAACTTGATATTGGTTTCATCCATAAGTTCAAGTTTGTCTTGTTCAATATTCTCAGTAGGATTACAAATATTTAAATTGCATTTAGCGTAATTATAAGATAAAATTTCTTGTCGCAGTATTTTCGCATTCTCTGAATACCATATTTCATCAAACGGTTTTTCATAAACATTTCCTATACTGTAAGGATTTTTATAAGGGCAACAAACTGTAACTTCTCCATTTATATCAATTTCAATTGCAAAAAAAGGTACTTTGCAAATATGTTTATTTTCTAACTTTTCCAATGTAACTCTCCATATTCTTTAAGCTTTTTTGATAGATACTTTTTTCTAATATTTTGATATTCTCTATCATTTCGTTATATTCTTTTTCACTTTGATTTAGTGCATATTCCATTTTTTCAGCTAAATTATTTTCAGTGTATATAATTGCATTTTTATCTGAGAACCCATGAACTTTTGCAAAATACTCATTTATAATCATTGGTTTTAAAAATCCATAGCATAATTGAAAAGTGCCGGATGTACCGTCTTTGATATATCTATAATGTTTAGGATTATTAGAATCTAAAAGAGGTAAAATATAATCCGAGTTTTGAACATACTTATACAAATTTTGATAGGATACTCTTCCGGTACACTTAATTTTATTTTTTATTGCAATATTTTCTATATCCAAATTGCCATCCCCAACTACAATTATTTCAAAATTATCAATATTTTTTGTTAAAAGTTTTTCCACAGCATCTATTAAAAGATTATGATTTTTTCTTGCTTTTTCGATACTGCCTGCGGTAATAAATTTTACAATTCTATTTTTTTTATGTATTTTAGTTTTTCCAAAATAATGAGGATTAATCATTGTTAAATCATTATTTGTGCAAAATTCAGGCAAAGCTGATATTTTATATTTTTGTTTATTTGTATCTTCCAACAAATTTAAATGATGCTCTATTAATATAATTTTATTGGCTGGAATAGTATTATTTATATAATCAAGAACGAATCTTTCCTTATATAAATTGTAATCATAATATACCCTTGAAGAAGAAAAAATAATGTAGTTATATTTGTTAATTACTTTAGAATGCAGTGCCAATTTATACTGTTCAAGTCCAAAATTAAATACTTGTACATTTTTGTTATATTTAAACATTTCCAGCGGTTTTTCCGCAAAAATTTTATTCGTTAGTAATATATCAACTTTATAATTTAAATCAAGGCAATACTTTACTAATCCGGGAATAACTTCTCCATGAGAACAGGATGGTTCTGTAATCAGAATTATTTTATTTTTTATGGGATGTTTTTTAAATTTGTTAAAATGATATTCTAAATTTTTCTTATATATTACTTCAAAAAAATCACTAAAAATAAATTCATAAAACATTAGTTTTATAACTGTTATTATTATATTACCCATTAGTTATAGCTCCATGAGTAATATAATATTTTAAGTGTAGTAAATAATTTCTTACATAATTGTATTATGTAAAATTCAACAAAATTGTATTTTAATAAGTCGTGATATTTTTCGTATAGATTAGGTTCATAAAATTCAGATTTTGGATAATTCTCCAAATCAAATATTTTAAAATGATTGCTTTTTATATATTTATATACTTTAAGTTTATCTTGTATTGTTTTCATATAAGATAAATGTTCTATTGTATCATTACATAATCTGTTTTTGAATTCTTGCATTACCAAATCATATACATTATGCTTTTTTAACATGTCTTGAGCATATTTATATCCTGCAAAATTGCTGTATATACTTCTTGTGTTATTTGTAGATTTCTTATGGATTCTGTAATAATATGCTAATTTATCAGTAGCAATAAATTTTTTTGTTAGAACTATTGATAAAAAAGATAAAGCCAAATCTTCTCCGTTTCTTGTTTCAGCAAATTTTATATTATTTTTCTGTAAAAAATCCTTTTTATATAGTCTGTTGCAAAAAATGTTGCAATAATCAAAAAAAAGACCTCTTTTTACATCTTGATAGTTAAGAATAATATCGTCATATCTGCTATTTGTGGTTAAATTTATAACATTTTCATCAGTAAAAGTTATAATATTAGTCATAAGGACAATTTCACAGCTATTATCATTTGCTTTGTTAAATAAAGTTTCTAATGTGTTATTTTGAATATAGTCATCACTGTCAATGAAAAAAATATACTCACCCTTTGCAATACTCATTCCATAGTTTCGTGCTACTCCTGCATACTTATGGTCCTGTGTAAGTATTTTTATTCTATTATCATTCTTTTGATATTCTCTCAATATATCTAAAGAGTTGTCAGTTGAGCCATCATCTATACAAATTATTTCAATATCTTTAAAAGTTTGATTAATAACACTAACAAGACATTGTTTTAAGTATTTTTCAGTATTATATACAGGTATTATTACTGATACTTTTGGCATTATAATTCCTTATTAAAAATAGATTTGCTCATGATAATACCATATTTAAAATATAAAATCAATATTAAATACGGCATATTTTTTCATTTTTCTATTTTTAATACAGTTTATTAAACTTTTAAGTCAAACTATTCTCATGAAAGAGGTGTTCTATGAGCTTAAAAAAAGATTTTGGGTTACGACTAAAAGAATTACGTAATAAAAAGGGTATAACTCAATATCAGCTTGCAGAAATTGTTGATATTGATCCAAAACATATAAGCCATATTGAAACAGGGAAAAGTTTTCCCAAAGCAGATTTAATAGAAAAATTAGCAAAAGCTTTAGGTATAGATTATAAAAACTTGTTTTTAAATACAACAGAAAATACAAAAAATCATAAAATACTGTTAAATAAGACATTTGATCTTTTAAAACAAGCTACTTATGAAGAATTGGCTATTATACATAAATTAATAAAAGTTTTTGTAAGTTGAAATTTAGGTATATAATTAAATTTCTGCAAGTAATACTTTTAGCAAAAAAAAAGACTGCTGAACAGCAGTCGTAAACATTGTGTAGTAAGGAAATAAGTATTTTAATAAAACTTGTTATGCTGCTTTAATGAATAAGTAATCATTATTAACAACTGAAGCTGAAGCAAACGGATTGTTAGAAACAACTTTTTCTTCTTTTTCTACTTCAACTTTTTCACTGCTAAGATTTGAAGCTAGAGCTGCTTTATTCTTTAAAAATCTTACGGCATTTTCTAAGTTGCTGCTTTGTGCAACTTCTAATCCGGATACTGACATTGCAACTTGACGTGCAACATTAACATCCAATTGACCATTATACAAATCTAAGGCAACTGATTTTTGTGAATGAGCAAATGTTTTTGCAACTGATTTTGCAAGAATGTTTTTTGCTGTATATTGCAATGCTTGTGCATCTATATCTTTTGAATATTGAAATTTTGATAAATCCATTGCCATATCCACACACCCTAAACTTCATTTCCTTAACACTTACTATATCGACATAACTCCCTCTAAACTTTAGCAAAATAAATCGTATTGTTACAATTCTTAATACAGCAAAAAAAAGACCGCTGAACAGCTGGTCTTAAAAATTGTGTAGTAAGGAAATAAGTATTTTTTTGAAAACTTTTTTACGCTGCTACAATGAACTAATGCCATTATATGCAACTATTACCACAAGAGTATTATTATATTATATCCCCATATTTATGCATACATATATTATATAAATATAATATATCGACACATCCTTTGTCTTATACACATACCCTAAATTCCGTTTCTTTGGACATTTATGTTATCGGCAATCCGATTTCAAAACTTTAGTATTTTAAATTACCTTGTTACAATTCTTAACCTTATTTACTATTTTTCAAAATCATTATTTTTGTATATGCAATAAAATAGCCGTTCAGGTAATTGATATATATTTATCTTAATTTTAGATTTTTTTATATCACAACATTAAAGGAGGCGTTATGAAAAGTATTGCAACATTAAATTTACAATATGCACACAGATTTTATGGATTTAGAGGAGAGGCACAGTTTTTACACGGTCATACAGGAACTTTAACAATTGAAGTTGAGGACAGTATCAATGAAGGTGTAAATATGGTATTTCCTTGTAATGAAATTAAAAAAACAGCTTGGCATATATTACAAAATTTTGACCACGCTGTAGTTTTGAGAGAAGATGATCCGCTTCTTCCTGCAATATTAAATGTATATGAAGAACAAGGGATAAGAAATGGTGCTCCTCAAAACACAATGAAAGGTCCTGCTTTCAAAACCGAACTTGCAACTGCATATCCTGAATGCCGTCTTGTCGTAACTAAAGAAACTATGACAACTGAGGGTATGATAAAAATGGTTTATGAGTTATTAAAAGATGAATTAAATATATCAAAAATAACATTTACAAGCGGTGATAATACTGCAAGTTGTGAATATAATACAAATAACAAAACAGACAGATGTCCTTTATGCGGAATATCACTTGTAAAAGGGGTTTGTCCAAAATGCGGTTATAAAAAAGAATAATTATTTATAGCTTTTTGTTTAAAAATAAAAAACTCCTGATAATACATTTATATCAGGAGTTTTTGGGCTTATTTATTGTTTATTTTAAATTATACAAATAAAACTTTAAAAAAGAGTGAAAATCTGTTTTTATCAGAGTATAATTATCATTATGGATAATAAATTAACTAATCAAGCAGATTATTCAAAAATAGCGGAAGATTATTTTGAACAGGGTTATAATTGTGCTCAAAGTGTAATTTTAACTTTTGCAAAAGAAATAAACCTAGATAAAGAAACCGCTCTAAAATTATCTTCTTCATTTGGAGGAGGTATGGGCCGATTAAGAGAAGTTTGCGGTGCGGTTAGTGTTATGTTTATGATTGCAGGAATTTTAAAGGGCTATACTGCTCCAAATGATGATGTAGTAAAACAGAAGCATTATGAACTTATACAAGAATTGGCAAATACTTTTAAAGAACAGTATGGAACAATAATATGCAGAGAACTTTTGGGTGAAGCAGGCAAGGATACATCTTTTAAACCGTCAAAAAGAACAAATGAGTATTACAAAGAAAGACCATGTAAGCATTTTATCGGTTTTTGTGCAAAAATAATAAAGGAAAAGCTTATATAAGGAGAAAATATGAACGCAGAAGAAAGAGGACTTGCGGCAGTTGAATATAAACACAACGGTTATAATTGCTGTCAGTCCGTATTAATGTCATACAGCGACAGTCTAAATATATCTAAAGATGTTTTAATGAATATCGGCTCAGGTTTTGGTATTGGTATGGGTTGTATGGAAGGAACTTGCGGTGCTTTATGCGGTGCTGTTATCGCATCCGGCTTAATAAAAAACGGAGAAAAGACAACTCTATCTGCTAAAGAAATTCTTAAAAGTTTTAAAGAAAAATCCGGTGCAACAATCTGCAAAGAGTTAAAAGGTATTGAAACAGGAAAAATGCTTTGCTCCTGTGATGACTGTGTTAAAAATGCAGCTATTGTATTATCTGATGTATTAAATCTAGAAACTGTATAATATATGAAAAAACGTATTAAAGTTCAAAGCAAACTATCCATGACTGCGGTTGTAATAATATCTGCGATTATTATTGCTATAGTCGGAGTGCTTGCTTATATATTAATGACTTCAAATGATGTAAGTTACCGTGTTGAAGGTGATATATTCGGTTTAATTGCAATGGTTGCTATATTTATTCCTTTATGGATAAAAAATGCAATGTCAAAAGAAGAATACGTTTCTGAATTAATAATTGATGATACAACTCTGTCTTTAGTATATAAAAGCAATAAGGGTAAAAGAATACATCAGCTTAATTTGGAAGATATTAAAAGTGTAAAAGCTGTATTATTTGCTAGTGATAAAATAACAGGTACATATTCTCATATGTATTGTAAGACAGACGTTAGTATTACAACAAAAGATAATAAAATTTCATTTACAGAAAATTCGAATTTTTCGTTATCCTTTTGTGCATATGCTTTTTTGCTCAGATTAATTAGTATTTCTAAATTTTTACCAAATTTTAAATATCAAGTATATGGTAATTCAGATATTATTAAAAAAGATATAGAACAGTATGTAAAATTTGGTAAAAGATTATCATTTGCTAAAAAAGCAAGCTATGATTTTAAAAAATATCCTGTTTTCTTAAAAGTAGTATTAGGTTTATGCATTGTTTCTTTTATTATTAGTATAGGATTCCCAATATTTTTAAAATTTCCTTTTTATGTAAGTGCTGCGGATAAAGAATATGTATCATATATTGAACAGGGTTACAAATATTATCAGGATGATTTGTATGACAAATCTATTCAAGAATATGATAATGCCTTAAAAATCCACGATAATGATTCCAAATTATACTACTACAGAGCATTAACATACTATTATAATAAACAGTATAAACAAGCGAAAAATGAAGCAGAAAAAGGTATATCTTGCTTAAAGCGAAAATCTGTATATGATAATGTTAAGCATTTTCATTTTTCTAAAAGCGATATAGGTTTATATACTACACTTGGAAATAGTGAAAGTAAATTGGGAAACTATGAAAATGCAATAAAAGCTTATGATTATATAATAAAAAAAGGTTATTCAAAACATAACGGAATTTATTTAAAAAGAGGTATATGTAAATATTATCTTAATGATAAATCTTCTGCATTAGAGGATTTTTGTGAGGAAAAACAAATTATTAAAGAATACCTGCATGAACAAAAATATACGCAATATAAAGACCTATATCCGATGTATTCAGAAAAAGACTTACAAAATGTAGAGCATTGGATAGATGCTTGTAAGTAAAAATTTTCCGTCATGTTGAACAATAGCGAAACATCTCTTTGTCTGAGATTCTTCACTTCAAAAATCGTTGGTTCAAAATAACAAACCTGTTATTGTATATAACTTTAAATGTCAATTATGAAAAATTTTTAGCGGGATATGTTGCAATAGCTGATTTTGTATTTAAGAATTGCAATCTTGACATTAACGTATAATTTTTACTTATACTGTCTTGTGCTTGTGCCATCATTGATTCACGAACAGCAGATGTATACATACTGTTTTGTAAAGCCATTGAATTGAAAACTTGTGTACGAGGAGCTTTTGTACCAGAAACTTTTGCTGGAACATAAGAAGCACCTGCTTGTGTTTGACCACCTTTAGAATCTGTTGCAGCTTGTGCTAAAATATTATTTGCAAAAGGATTTGCAGCTTTTGTAAGCTCTCTGCGTGCTTCCAACATAACATCTTCTTGAACGGAAGCTCTATATGCACCTTCGCTATAAACATTATTTTTAACTGAATTTTCTACGGCTTGAGAAGATTTTGATGCTGCTCTTTGGAATATAGCATTAGTAACACTGTCAACCATTGTTCTATCTATCTTTTGAGCTATGAAATTTGTTGTTGTTGTTAAACCTGTTGTCATACTCTAATCTTTCAAAAACCTTATACTTATATAAGTATATTTTTAATAAAAAATTGCTTTTTTTATGTTATACATGTTACGTAATGTTAACAAAACAGCACCGTTTTTTACGGTGCTGTAATATTTTGTAATATTTATGTTTTAAGCTACTTACGTTTACATTTGCAGCAGTATTTCATTGAATGTTTTGCTCTAAATTTAAGCTCTTTCTTTATTTTTCTGTATTCGGATTTTTGTTCTTTGGTTAAAATTTCTTTAAAATCTTTATCTACCATTTTTAATTTATCTTTCATATCTTTTAAGTCGTTTTTCAAGATTTTCTCTTGATTTTTTACAGCTTTTTTATCAAGACATGAATCGTTTAATTTATCACATAAACACTCATGGTCATTTTTAATTTTATCACCTAAGCATTCTAAATCATCATCATACCTGTCTTCAATAGCCATTGCCTTATCTCTCTGACAAGAATCTAAATTTAGTCTGCAATAGATTTCTTCTCGTTTTTGGTCTTTGCAATCGGAATAACACCTTCTTGCTTTGTCAGCACAATCTTCACAAGACGGCTTATTACACGATTGTGGCTGCGGACATCCGCAATCTGCCATTACTGCTTGTGTTCCTGCAAGCATTGCAAATGATACTGTCATTGCCAATAATAATTTTTTCATAGTAAATCTCCTTTTGATTTTTTAACTGAATTTATTTTCAACACTATTTATTCTATTTACCAAATAAGAAAATACTATATCCAATAGGATATAATTTCAGTATCATTAATCATAATCAAAAGGGCTATATAATTTACATATTGTGTATCATCTTTATTCATAACGCAGAGCATCTATCGGATTTAACAATGACGCCTTATATGCAGGGTAATACCCAAATCCGACACCTACAAGCCCTGAAAAACCAAGTGATAATACTATTGAAAACATGGATACAGATACCTGCATTGCACCTGACAAGCCGATTATCCAAGATATAAAAACTCCTATTGCAACACCAATTAGACCGCCAATCATTGATAGTAAAAATGATTCAATCAAAAATTGAATTCTAATATCACTTGCTTTAGCTCCAATAGCCATTCTTATACCTATCTCTTTAGTTCTTTCCGTAACTGATACGAGCATGATATTCATAATCCCAATACCGCCTACTAAAAGTGATACAGAAGCAATTGCTCCTAACAATATCGACATTGTCCTTGCTGAAGATTTTATTGTTTCCTGCATTTGAGCAAGGTTTCTTATTTCAAAATCATTATCTTTAGTTTTTCCTATATGGTGTCTATTTTTCAACAATTCTTCAATTTGACTTTGAGTAGTTTCAATTATTTCATCATTTTGAGTTTTTACGGTTATCATGCTTACCGTTCCTGGAAAATCTGTTCCAAAAAGCTTTTTTTGAGCCGTTGTTATTGGTATGAATATTAAATCATCCTGATCTTGCCCCATACCGGATTGCCCTTTTGTTTTAAGTATACCAATTACTTTGAATGGTATACCGCCAACCCTTATTGTTTTTCCAATAGGGTTCATATCGCCAAATAATTCTGTCGCTACTGTTTGTCCTATAATAGTAACCTTAGCACTGTTTGTTATATCTCTGGTAGTAAAATTGTGTCCATCTTGTATTTCATAATTTCTTATAAATATATATGACGGTGTAGTTCCACCTACTGAAGTTGACCAATTTTGACTTCCGTAAGTCAATTGTTTTGATTCAGCTGAATAAGGGGCTATTGCAAGTATACCTGTAACTTTTTTTTCTATTGCCTCAGTATCTTTTAAAGTAAGTGTTGGTCTTGTACCCATTCCCATTCTAACTCCGCCTGACTTTGCAGATGATGAACGTATCATTAACAGATTACTGCCCATTGATTCCATATCTTTTGCAATTTTTTCTCTTGCACCTGTTCCGACGGCAAGCATTATAATAACTGCACTTACACCGATAATTATACCCAAACTTGTTAATGCGGAACGCATTTTATTTATCTTTAATGAGGTAACTGCAATTTTTAATGTGGTTTTTAAATCTATCATTGTCTTTTCACCTCATCTGATATAATATTTCCGTCTTTAAATTTTACTACACGTTTACAAAATTCTGCAATATCCGGCTCATGAGTAACAAGTACGATTGTTTTACCATGTTTTTCATTTAGTTTTACAAAAAATTCCATAACTTCAATACTTGTTTTTGTATCTAAATTTCCTGTCGGCTCATCTGCAAGTATTATAGGTGCATCATTAACAATTGCTCTCGCTATTGCAACTCTCTGTTGTTGTCCGCCTGACATCTGGTTTGGCATGTGGTCTTCTCTTTTTTCTAAACCAACTATTTTTAATGCTTCTTTTGCTCTATATATTCGTTCTTCTTCTGGTACACCTTTATATATCATAGGAAGTTCTACATTTTCCAATGCAGTAGTTCTTGAAATAAGGTTAAATCCCTGAAAAACAAAACCCAATTTACGATTTCTTATTTCTGACAAGCTTTCACTATCAAGATGTAAAACATCAATTCCATCTAAGAAATATGTACCTGAGTTTGGCTTATCGAGTGTGCCAAGCATGTTCATAAATGTAGATTTACCTGAGCCGGATGCACCCATAATTGCAACAAATTCACCTTTTTCAATATTTAATGATACATCATTTAAAGCATTAAATGCTGCTTCTCCTGTTGCATAAGTCTTTATTGCATGCCGTACTTCTATAAGTGCCATTAGAACATTCTCATCGGAGGTCTTCCGCCTTTCATATTTTTTGTAAGAGTATTTGACTTTCCGCCTGTTCCGACTATTACACTTTCACCTTCTGCTATATCGCCTTCTTTTATTTCTGTATATGTATCATCACTAGCTCCTGTCTTTATTTCTACTCTGACAGGTTTTGATTTTCTTAAAACCCAAATTCCTTGATTTTCATAACGTTTTATTTCACCTTTTTGCATAGGTGTATATTTTAAGGCAATTGTAGGAACGCATAAAGCATTTTCACTTTTTTGAGTTATAATAGAAACATTTGCCGTCATTCCCGGTTTTAGTTTTAAATCTTCATTTTCTACTTTTACAACTACAGTATATGTTACAACGTTAGATACTGTTGTTGGTGAAATCCTTACTTGAGAAACTTTTCCCTTAAATACTTCATCAGGATAGCCGTCTAGTGTATAATCTACTTCTTGTCCTTCTTTTATTTTTCCTATATCTGCTTCTGAAACACTTACTTCTATTTGCATTTCTTTTAAATCTTTTGCAACCGTAAATAATTCAGGTGCTTGAAAGCTTGCTGCAACGGGTTGTCCCGGATCAACAGCACGAGTAACTATTACTCCGTCTACAGGTGAATAAATGTATGCAAATGATAAAGTATGCTCTGCATATTCTAAGTCTGCTTTTGCTGAATCAATCTTTGCCTGAGCTGCACTCAATTGTGCTTTATTTGATAAATACGTGGCTTCTGCTGTATCTAATTCACTTTTTGCCATAAAGTTTCTTGCAACAAGGTTTTTATATCTTTTATATGTTTTATAACTGTTATCCGTAAGGGCTTTTTGTTTCATGTAATCTGATTTTGCACTTAGCCATGCTCCTTTTGCCTTATCAACATTTGCCTTAAATAAGCTTGTATCCATTAGGGCTATTAATTGACCTTTTTTTACAACTGAGTTGTAATCCACATATACTTCCGTCATTAAACCTGATACTGTAGAACCTACACTGACCGTATTTACAGGATTGATTGTTCCTGATGCCTCAACTTCTTGTTGTATTGTATGTCTTATTACTTTTTCCGTTTGATAACTTGATTTTATATTTGTAATGATTATTTTTGATGCAGTAAATAAAACTGCTAATACAATTAATATAACAACTATTAACTTAAATATACTTTTTTTCATTTATTTTACCTGTTCGTTTTGTGCTATTTCCAATTCAACCTTTGCTCTTGCTACGTTATAATCAAAAATCAATTTCACGTAGTTTTCTTGTGCCTTATTATAATTATTTATTGCGGTATTTACTTCCAAAAAATTACCTAATCCAACTTCATATCTGCCTAAAGCTAGTTCAAGATTTTCGAAAGATTGTCTTACTTCAACTTCTGATAATGGAATTTGCTTTTCAAGCCGTACCATACTTACATAAGCTGCTTGAACCTCGAAATATATATCTTTTTGCAATTTTTCAACTTGATTATTGGCAACATTTAAATCTGCTTTTGCTTCAATTATCTGATTTTTATAACGCATTAAATTTATTATTGGAAATGATAGTGCACCGCTTACATTAAATGTATTCGAATTTGTATCAATTGTTCGTAAAGAATATCCTCCATTAGCTGTTAAATCAGGGAGAAGTTGTATTTTTTGATATTTTAAAGCTTGAGCCAATGCATCTCTTGCTGATATATAAGATTTTAAATCAGGTCTGTGTTCTCGTGCATGTTGCTCGGCTTCTTCTAATGTTAATGGAAATTTCTTTATATTATAATCCTGATTTATAAGCTCATATTTTTTTACAGTACTAGTATATGTTGCACCTTTAGGAAGTTCCGGTACTTTAAAATTTTCAGAAAATTGTTCTATATTTTTTAAGGCAATTTTTGCAAAATTATCATCAAAATTAAATGATTCCAATTTTGAAATTGAATAACTTGGTGCATTTTCAATATACATAGCATTATTTAAAGATATAACAGCTAAATCATAAATATTTTGTGCATTTACATATGAAATCTTTGCATTACTCAATAATACTTCCGCATTAACAACATCAATTTTTGATTTTAACCCCTCTTCAAAAAAAGCTTGTGTTTGTTGAAAGTTTCTTTCGTCTATTAAAACAGTTGCTTCCTGTACTTTTAAAAAAGCAACAGCAGCTAAAACACTAAAATAAGCATTTTTTACATCATATATAGTTTTTATTGTTTCATAGTTTAAATCATATTCTGCGGCTATTTTATTTAATTTTGCCTTTTTAATTAGTGTACCAACTTTACCAAAACTGTATATAAGCTGACTTAAAGATGCATTTAACTCATAAGAATTTGAAGATGTATTTCCAAATCCGGATATTCTGCTAAATGTTCCGTAATATCCTGTTCCTGCTTGTAAAGATGGAAAATAAGATGATTTTGCTTCTCCTATTATTGCATTTGCTCTTACTACAAGATTTTTGTACATTTTTATAGAAGGACTATTTTGTAATGCTATATTTATACAGTCTTGAAGAGTTAAATTATCGCCTTCTTTTATAACAATATTTTCTTGTGTTTTAAGTTCAACTGTATTTTTTTTGACTTCCTGTATAGCAAAAGACTTGTTGCAATGTATAAAAATGCATGATAGTACACAAAGAAAAATTAAAATATTTTTTACATTCCAACTCATAGTAATATTATAGTTTATCAATATACAATTATACAATTTGTTAAAAAATTGTTGCACTTTTTGACGTTAAAAACATTGAGTTATCTTATATATTTTTTTTGCTTAAGTTCAACTTTATTTACAGCTGCAATTATATTGGACGGAAATGAATGTATAAAAGAATCTAATTTATCAATTGCATTATTAAATTTTTCTACTTGCATGTTTAACATACCGTCATTAATTTCCATTTCTTGAAGCATTGATTGCAGTCTTATATTTTTTTTCAACTGTGGATAATTGTTTAAGGCATTTCTTAAAATAGCAAATTTTTTATCAACATTATTTTGTGCCTGATGTCTTTCATCTGCATTGTTAAATTTTTGCGGCAAACTGTTTAATTCTAATCGGCTCTTTAATAAATCATTTATTATAACTGATTTTTCAGGAAAATAATCTCTGACCAAACCTATAATTTCTATCATTAATTCATTTCTTTTTATCAGTATAGAGTCAACAGTTGCAAGTTCCCGCAAAACATTATCTTTATATTTTGGTAAGTTTAATGTTAGTTTTATCATATATAAAACAAATAATAAAATTATACCCAATGATGCTAAAACAACTACCATAATAAATTATTCTCCTGCAATATAAATTGTTATATCACTGCTTGTACAAAATACTTTATCAGGATTGTATACAAACTGCATTTTATTCAGTAACGGTGCAGATTCTTTTAATTTGTTAAATAAATCTGCAGATACAGAAGAATCATGTGCTATAAATTGTGAATGCGGTAATTTAGATTGACCAAAACAATTTACATTAAATCCGGCATTTTCTAAATTATTTTTTAATTCATCTGCTTCATAACTGTTTTCATCTGAATATCGTATACCAATATTATAATCTTTATCAGATGCAAAATTTTCTCTATATATCATCCTATTTATCATTTCTTGTGTTTTTTCAGGATCAAGTATCCAATAACTTATATACCCATGTTTGTTTGGTGCTCCCGGAAGCGTTGCAAATTCTATCTTATTTGCATCAAAAGATTTTGTCATAGATGCATATTGAGATATTTCATAAATAGACATATCTGTTTTAACATATTGAGAAACAGTTTGTACAAGTTCAGGTATTTTTGCTATAGTTTGCGGTTGTTGTATTTTTTCAAGTAATCCCTTAATAAACCACTGTTGACGACGTGTTCTTCCAATATCACCAAGACCGTCTTTTCTAAAACGGAGGTATCCTACAGCATTTTTGCCGGATAAAATATTAAGACCTTTTGATAAATTTATATGTAAATCTCCTGAATAATCATTATAATACATATTTTTTTCTACATATATAGGTATACCGCCTAATGTATCAACAATATGCTCAACTGCGTTATCATGTACCATTACGTAATGGTCAATTTTTATTCCAAGTGTTTGTTCAATAGTCTTTATTGTCATATTAATACCGCCTATTGCATGGGCAGAATTAATTTTTTGTATACCAAAATCTCCGGGTAAATAAACTTTACTATCTCTAGGTATAGAAATTGCATTTACTGATTTAGATGCAGGATCAACATTAAGAACAATTATTGTATCAGTTCTTGCTCCCGTCCATGGATCTCTTGTTGAACCGTTTGCATCAACTCCGCAAAGTAAAATATTTTGCCTTCTTGGTAAAAATGGCATTGTGAATTTAACTTTTTGTTTATTCTTTATGTTTGCAGGAAATATTAAAAGCATTTTTGTAGCAAATGAATTTTCTCCGAATGTTTTGATTATATCTGACTTATATTCAGAGGCAATTAACAGTAAAAGCACAATTGCACAAAAAAATATGACTATAAAGAACATAGTTTTTGCAAAGCGTGAAGATTCTTCTTTTTCAGCTTTTAAATGTTTTAAAAAAACACTATATTCTTCGTTTAAGTCCTTTTCTTCTTTTTCTACTCTATTATCCGTTGCCATAGTTTAACTCTCAATAACGTTTGTACAAGTATTATAAATTAAGCCAAATGTAAAATCAATTAATATTAAATGTTTTTAAAATTTTATTTTATTTCTTTTTGATATGCCCAAGCAGAGTGGTTATGTATACTTTCCATAGAATCACATTCGATTTCAAAAGACTTTATAATTTCATTTTTTCTTAATATTGTTACAATATCACGCAGTACATCTTCTACAAATTTTGGATTGTTATATGCTTGTTCAGTTACAAATTTTTCATCTTCTCTCTTTAATAATGAATATATTGAACTTGAAGCACAACTTTCAATTTCTTGTATCAAATCTTCAATCCAAATATGGTGTTTAGATGTATCATAACAAATATTTACAGATACCATTGCTCTTTGATTATGTGCGCCATATTCTGATATTTCTTTTGAGCAAGGACATAAAGTTGTAACAGGAACTTTTACACCTAAAATGAATTTATATTTTTCATTTTCCGTATTATGATTTAACAAAATACTCTTGAACATACAATCATAACCTAAGGGTGATACAAGTTTTGATACGGGAGCTGTTTTGTTTATAAAATATTTAAAATCAAGTTGTAATTCTCCATCTTTTGCTGATAATTTTTCAGCAATTTGTGTAATACACCCTCGTAAATCTGAACCTAAGACATCTTTATTTTGCCAATCCGTAAGAACCTCAACAAAACGGGACATGTGTGTACCCTTATAGTTTTCAGGTAATGATACAGTAACTCTTGCTTTTGCATTTACTGTTCTGTTAGATAAATTTTTACGTCTGATTTTAAGAGGAATATCAAAATCCTTTATTCCTACTTTTTGTATATTAATTCCTCTTTCGTCCAAGTCGTTTTGAACATCTCTCATTCTTTTATATTTTCCATGCCGCCGTCGTTGTTTTCTAATGATGTTAATAACTTTAAAGCAGCTTCTTTTTGAGTTTCTTTAGGCGCAACACGTAACAATTCTACTGCTTTCATTACAACCGGATCGTTGTCGTACCAGCGGCGACCTTTGCCATGATATTCTGATACTATATCATAGACTTTTTCAATAACATCCGCAGCTACTTGTTCTTGCAATTTTATTACAAATTCTGCTGCCTCATCTCTTTTATCGCCAGGTGCAAGCCGTAAAAGTTCTAATGCCTCTTTCAAAATTGGATCTTTATCATACCAGCGTCTTGAATGTTCTCTTTTTTCTTCCATTAATATATTCCTTACTTCTATTATATTTTATATATACCACAAATTTATAAATTTATCACTCGTTTATAATAAGATTACAAATCATTTATTGTGTAATTTGTTTCTTTTATTTCCGGAGAAATTCTTATATATGGCTTTATGTTGTCAGCATTATCCAATGGTGAAAGTATAATAGTTTTTGTTTTGGTTTGTATATTATTTTCTTTTAATATTGTATTTATGTCTTTTTCTTTTTGTAAATTTTCTTTTACATTGTTTTTGGTATCTTGCTCAACTGTTTTATTTACAGGTGCAATTGTTTTTTCCGGTTCTACCGTTTTATTATCATTCTGTTTTTGTGTTTGATTAACGGAAGAAGTAGTTTTTTTCTGCTCTACTGCTTTGTTATTATTCTGTTTTACTGCTTTGTTTGGAGAAGCTGTAGTTTCAAGTTTTTTAGAATTTTGGGTATTTACGATTTGTTTTGTTTGACTTTTTGTTTGTTCAACTGTTTTGTTAACATTTTGTTTAATGTTATTTGTATTATTTTGAACATCTTTTTTCAAATTGTTAATATTTTGTTGAGTATTTGTTATTGTTTTTTTAGTTGCATTTTGTAGTTTTTTTGAATTTATTTTAGGAATATTTACATTATTTTTTGTCTTTGATAGTTGTTTAGCCGATTTTCCAACTACTTTTCCCGCTAAAGAAGCAACACCTGCACCTGTAGCCATACCTGCCGCTTTTGCCGCTTTACCTGCACGAACAGAAGTTCTTTTTGAATCTATTTTAACTTTGTCAATGGATATATTATTTGGTTTTACTATTTCAGGATGTATATTTAAATTTTGATAAGGGGACATATTTAATAAAGCAAGCTGAGTTTCTTGTACAACCTGAGGGGCTAAAAATTTTGTTGAATATCGTTTAACTTTTTCAAGTTGTTCTGTATTTGGAGAAAAAGCTTCCGGTATAATTCTATTTTCTCTTGAACTGATTAATTTTTGGAAATTTTGCTGCCATAATATTATTTGATTATTCGCATCGATTAATGTAACTTGTGTTGATAATCTGTAAGCAGGATCAATAGTTGTTGCTCCCGGTATATTTACAAAATCCCAAAATGTACGACGCATAAAATAGTTTTGTGCATCCATAGTTGTTGTTATTAGTAAAACATTATTTATGTTAAACTTTGATGATAATTTTTGTACATCTGAAAAATTAATTGAGTAATTTGTTCTATAATTGTTAAGTAATTTTACGGTAGATTTCTTAAGTTTTATATTTTGCGGCTGGTTTAATACTTCTTTTACGTAACTTACAGATGGTGCTGACATTATAGCATTCTTCTTATAGATGTTTACAATGTCATTTGCAATCAATTCATCTGATTTAGAATATATCATGTAGTTAGTATAGTCTTCAAACAAGTTGCTTGGAATTACTAATACCTTAAAGCTTTTAAGGGCATAACAAGGCATTATAAGCATTAATAATATAAATAAAAATATTCCAAAATTTTTTTTCATGATATAATTATATCATATTCTCTGTTAGTGTGCCAATTTTTAAAAAGGAGTTAATAAATGGATTATCAAAATTTATTAGAAAAAGCAAAAGAAGTTAGTAAAAATTCTTATTCACCTTATTCAAAATTTCCTGTAGGAGCTTGTGTTTTAGCAGAAAGCGGAAAGACTTATATAGGTACAAATGTTGAAAATGCATCTTTTGGAGCAACTATATGTGCGGAAAGAAGTGCAATATTGAATGCAGTTGCAAATGGTGAAAGAAAAATTAAGGCAGTTGCAATATATAGTCCTAAAATGAAAAAATGTGCACCTTGCGGATTATGCAGACAGGTTATGTGTGAATTTAAATCTGATAGTGGTATTGATATTATTTTAGAAGCCGAAGACGGCGGCTTGGATATACATACTCTTGATGAATTGATGCCAATGAGTTTTGATTTATAATTTATTATATGTATATATTTGAAGTTATCAAAAAATTTTGGTACAAAACTTATATTGAACCAAAAATAAAAGAAGATGAAAAGTGTATAAAACAGTATGATGCAACAGATGAAACTCCTGATTATCAAGAGGATTATGAGGAATGCGAACATGTTTTTATGCCAATAGATAGTACAAACGAGGTGCTTGCTTGTACAAAATGCGGTATATTAGCAAATAAAAAAGATGTTTACAAAAACAATATATTTGAACGTAAAGAAATATAGTATTTTTTTCATCTGATAGTATGGTGAAATGTTTTTGTTTTTGTCGTAAAATAGTTCTGCAGTAATAGAGAGAAAATATGCAAAAACGTTGGTATGATATAGATCCTACTTTAAGTCTTGCCGTTAGTTTATTAAAAAGCGCAAGCGAAGAAACACAGATAAAATGTGCTGAATATATTATTATGAAAGCAAAAAATTTCGGCGTTAAAAATGCTGCAGATAGTATGTTGAACGAAGCATTTACTTATATTTTAAAACGTTGGTATGATAAAGACAGAAAAATGCAAGAGGCATTTGAATATCTTAAATCTGCACCGTATGATTTACAAAAAGAAATTGCCTTAGAACTTCTTGATGTATTACAATAATAAAAATTTATATTTATAATATTGCTTAAATTAAAATCGTTTTGTATAATATACTTATCGGAGGTTTTATGGAGAAAGTAAAAATAGCTGTAGGTTCTGATCATGGCGGATTTGTTTTAAAAGGTCAGATTGTAGAATATTTAAAAGAAAAAGGATACGAAGTAACCGATTGCGGTACTTATTCAACTGAATCTTGTGATTATCCTGTTTATGCAAAAGCGGTTGCAAAACTTGTATCAACTAATGATGCAGAAAAAGGTATTCTTGTATGTGGTTCAGGAATAGGAGTATCAATAGCAGCAAATAAAGTAAAAGGCGTAAGAGCAGCTCTTTGTCATGAACCTTATTCTGCAATGCTATCAAGATTACATAACAATGCTAACGTTTTATGTTTAGGTGAAAGAATTACAGGAAGAGATCTTGCAATAGATATTGTTGACAGATGGCTTAGTACAGAATATGAAGGCGGAAGACACCAAAAAAGATTAGATATGTTGGAGCAGTAATGGAAGAAGCTATTTTAAACAATATTGATTCAAACAAGTTTGCATGTATTGCAGCTCGTATTTTAGATGACAAATTAGCCAAAAATATAGCCGTGTTAAATATTAGCAGTGTTTCTTCACTTGCAGATTATTTTGTTATATGCTCGGCAGATTCTACAACTCAGGTAAAAGCTTTAACAAATAATACAAAGGAACGTATTAAAAAGCTTTTTAAAAGGTTTCCAAGCGGAGAAGAAAATGATTTGAAAAATCGTTGGAACTTACTTGATTACGGAGATGTTGTAATACATATAATGCAAAAAGAAGAACGTGAAAATTATGCTATAGAAAAATTTTGGAGTCATGCATTCAGCATATCTCAAGAGGTTTGGCTCGAACAATCTAAAGAATATTCGGAATACGAACAATAAAAGTTTTGATAAATAAAAATTATGCGGTAAAATAAAATTATGGGTAAAAAAAATAAAAATTCAAAAAATAAAGCTAAGAAAAAAAATACTGAAACCAAAAAAGTTAATTCTGAATTAAAGCGTGCGGTACAAAAAAGTACGTCTGTTGATGATGAGCAGATTAAAGAAAAAGAATTCAGACAACAACTTGAACAGGATTTAAATACAACTATTCTTGCAATGGCGCAAGATCCTACCAACGCTCAAAATTATCACAATCTTGCACGTCTTTATGCTTTGGATGAAAAGTATGATAAGGTAACATCTGTTTATGAAAGTTTGTTGAATATTCATCCTGATGATTCTTTAGCATTATTAAATCTTGGAAGTATTTGGTTCTTCCAAAAAGAATATAAAAAAGCCCTAATATATTATCAAAAAGCAATGGATGTTGATCCTGAAAACTATTTGGTATATTACAATCTTGGTAATACTTATTCTGAGATGAAAAATTTCTCTAAAGCATTAAAATTCTATAATCGTTCAATAGATTTTTATTCTAATAACCCTGAAGTTTACAATGCTATTGCACTTTTATATCATGATTTTGAGGATTATGTAGAATCTAAAGCATACTACGAAAAGGCGCTATCCATTGATCCTGATAATTTAACATCACATATTGATTTAGGAAATATTTATTTTAAATTATTTGATTATAAAAATGCGTTAAAACATTACTTAAAGGTTTTTGAATTAAAACCTGATAATAAAACCGTTACGATATGTATTGCAAACACATATTCTTTAATGAAAGATAAAGAAAATTCTTATAAATTCTTTGATATTTCATTGAAAATTCCTGGAGATAATTATAAAACATATATTTGTTATGCGATTGCAAAATCAGATTTTCAAGACACAAAAGGTGCTTTAAAACTTTATGATAAAGCAATAAAAGAAAATCCACAACAAATGAATGCATACATTTTGGAAGGTAATATGTATTCTAATATGAAAGATTATGATAAGGCGCTAGAATATTATAATAGAGCTTTATCATTATCTCCAAATGATCCTGGTATACATGTTTTAATTGCCAACACTTATTATATGGCAACAAAAATTGAAGATTCACTAAAATCCTACAGGTACGCAGTAAATCTTGTTCCTGAAAATGATGAGTATAAACTTGTGTATATTCAATTGTTAGAAGATTATATTGTAGAAGAAAGAAGCGGAGAATTACTCGCAGGTGTATAACAGTTCTGATAAACCATATTTTATTGAAAGATTAGTTGCTGCATTATGCTATCCTACAGGCGGTTTAATAGGATTTATTTGGATGATATTGGGAATATTCACAAAATCTTCTCCAAGAAAGTTTTTAAAATACCATATTTTTCAATCAATATTCTTGGCTATTGCGTATTGGTTGTTATATCAATTGATTATGATGCTTTTTGTTATAATCGATAAAATACCTTATTTAAGAGAATTAGTTTCATTGGTTGTTTTTCCATTGATTAGACCTATACCTTTTTTGGCTGGCTGTGATGCGGTTCAAGTTGTAGTTTATTCTGTAATATTGTATCTTACAACAACAGCTTTTTTGGGCTTGTATAGTTACCTGCCTTGGGTTTCGGATATTATAAAAATGAATGTTAGAGGAGAATAAGAGGATTTCTATGAATATGTTAAATTTAGAAAATAGTGTTTTATTTTTAGTTGATATACAAGAAAAATTAGTTGCAGCTTTAGAAAAAAATACAGTTGTAAAAAAGAGCAATATATTATTACAAACAGCAAATATTTTGAATATACCTTCAATTATAACAGAGCAATATCCTCAAGGTTTAGGTAAAACTGTTGATTATCTTGCGGAACATATCAAAAATAATACAACAGTTATGGAAAAAAGTTATTTCTCAGCTTTAGCAGAAGAAGATATTTTGAACAAACTAAAATCATTCGGTAAAAAACAAATTATTATTGGCGGTATAGAAGCACATATTTGTGTACATCAAACAGTTGCGGATTTATTAAATAACGGATTTGAAGTTTACGTGGTAAAAGATGCCTGTGCAAGCAGAAAAAAAGACGATTTTAAATCAGGAATTAAACTTATGGAACAGAATGGTGCAAAAATAACGGCAACAGAAGCAGTTGTTTTTGAATTATTAAAAACTTCAAAAAATCCCCATTTTAAAGAAGTTCAAGCTTTAGTTAAATAACAATTTAGTAGTTTAATTTATAATTAAGAGAAATTATTTAATGAAAAAAACAGTTATTGCTTATTTGCATACTCATTGGGATAGAGAATGGTATAGAGAATATGAAGTTTTTAGAATAAGATTATTAAGAGTATTTGATAATGTACTCGATATGCTGGAACATAATCTTATTCCGTCATTCTACTTTGACGGACAAACCTCCGCCCTTCAGGATTATCTGGAAATAAGACCTGAAAAACTAGATTTAATAAAGAATTTTATTTCAGAAAAACGATTATTTATCGGCCCTTTTTATAATATCGTAGATGAATATTTAACAGACAAAAATTGTTTTGAACATAATTTGCAAATGGGTATTGAATATGCTCAACAATTAGGTTGTACAGATTTTATAGGTTATTTGGCAGATACCTTTGGGCATAGTAAAAATGTAACAAAAGTATTTAAAGAATTTGGTATTGATAAATGTATCGTTTGGCGAGGATGTTCTGATGAAATTCCTGCCGATTTTAAATTTTGCGGAATAAATACGGTTAACCTTGTAAGAGGTTACTTTATGGACTTTTTTTCTGCACCTTTTGATATAGAAAAGAAAACCGAATGTATAAAAAATAATCTTGATATTATATCTCAAAAATCCGGAGATGTCTTACTTCTTCCGATAGGTGCAGACCATTTAGGAGTGGAAAGAGATATTAAAAATCAGATTAGAGAAGTAAATGCAAGATTGGAAGATTATCAAATCAGATTAGGTACTCCTTTTGACTATTTTGAGGCAGCTAAAGAAAATTTTGATAAATTTGAATGGAATGATGAATTACTTGATAATTCAAAAACTTTCATTTTACAAGGTTCTTTTTCATCTCACCTTGATATTAAAAAACTTAATACAGAATGCTGTTACAAGCTCCCTTTTGCCGATAAATTACAAAAAAAATTTGGTTTAAACTATGATAATCTTATAAAATATGCATATAGATTATTGTTGCAAAACCAAGCACACGATGGCATATATGGTTGTTCAACTGATGATGTTCACAGAGAAAATAAAATTCGTTATAAAAAAATATTACAAATAACACAAACCATTTTTGATGAAGTTCGCTTTAAACTCGGTGGAGGTGTTTTAGGTATGAATGTCGGGGATAAAACATTCTCAGGCATTGTGGAGTTTGAAACAACAGATGAACTTATAGATTTACAATTGCTAAAAACAAGAAAAGGATTTGATAATAATATCTTACAAGATACTCAAAAAATACCTGTAACAGAAGATTATACAGATATTTATACATATCTTGCAGAAGTTAAAGATATGCATACGGGTGAACTTTGTGTATTTGTTCCTAATGATGAAAAAACAGATATTGAACTTACTGATAATTCGATTTCTAATTCTAAAATATCACTTAAAGTTATAGGTAATAATATTATTATAAATAACGACATAACTCTTGAATTTGTTGACTATATGGATAATGGCGACAGTTATAATGAGGGGTTTGTTGAAGGAGATGAAGGTGTAACAGCAGATATAATATCTGTATCAAAGCATATTGATGGTGATTTACGTTCAAGCTTGAAAATAGAAACGTCATTTTTTGATGTAATTGTTTCATTAGACAAAAATTCCGATTATTTGAGGTTTAATATAGATTGGATTAATGATGAAATAAATCATGTTATAAAAGCGGTATTTACGGTTAATGATAAAATTTATAAAACCTATTCTGAAGATTTTAACGAACTCATAGAAAGGAATTTTGAACCTGATTATGATGTAAGAAAAAATCTTCCAAAAACAAAGGGTATTGAGGTAAAAACAAATACAGCACCAATGCAAAGATTTGTATGGGCAAATAATTTTGGTATATTCACTAACGGAATAACACAATATGAGGTGTTTGAAAATACATTATCAATTCCACTGTTAAGAGCAACAGGCATAATTTCTAATCCTAAAAATCCTGCAAGAACAACTCCTGCAGGCCCACCGATTGAAGTTTCCACATTACAGCAATTAGGTGAAAACAGCGTAGAATTTTATGCTTGTGCTGGGGATGTTTCAATTTATGAAAATAATATTGATAATATATTTCCGCAAGTTATTTTTTAGTTATGCGTAAATAAAAGTATTAAGTTTTGTGAAGTGTAAAAACGACACTAGTTCAATAAAACAAGTCTTTTGGTAATAATTTTGCTAAATTATGATTAGTTAATATTGACAAAATAAAAGTATTATGAAATAATATGTTTACACAAAGAGTGTAAATGAAACACTAGATTGTATATACATTTACTTTAGAAAACATATAAACTCCTAAATAATAAACACTAAAAGAGACCATTAGGATGCAGAAAACACACACTCACTACAAGGTGAGTGTTTTTTTTATTTAATTTTATTTTTTGTCAAAAATTCTTTTAATCTGTTTGAGTGAATAATTTTATTAAATCTATCAATGGATATAAGTCCTGTTATTAGCCCTATAAAGACGGCATTGGCTCTATTTTTAGCATGGAGTTTTTTGTATATATTTTTCAATTGAATTTTTATTGTTGAGGTTGTTACGCAGAAAATTTTTGCCATTTCATTATTTTCAAAACCTGCAGCTAATAAATGTAAGTCTTCAAGTTCTCGTTGTGTTAAAACAGATTGTTCATCCATTCTTAAGTCTTCATTGGGTAAAATATCTATATTTCTCATATCGTTATAATACAATTTTTTTTATTTTTATAGAATGATACAAGTGGCTAATAAAATAACATTAAATTGTTATTGAAAATATATATTTTTTTTGATAAATTCAGTAATATGCAAATATAAGCCGATGTAGCTCAGCCGGTAGAGCAACTCATTCGTAATGAGTAGGTCGCAGGTTCGAACCCCGTCATCGGCTTTTATTACTCAAAAAAGAGATTATTATGAAAAATTTTATAATTCTATTTGTTATTTTATTAATTACTACGTTTGGAATTTATTTTATAGACAATTTTTTTTCTTCAAAAATATCAAATTTATCTGATATTCAAAAATTTATTGATGATTTGAAACTCTAAAACATGTAGATATTTTACAAATGGACTGTGTTTTTTATTTTTAAACATGCTAAAAAACATGTTATTTTTCATGTTTTTTTAAAATATTTTTGAAAAATTTTTTAGATTTTTAGTTGAATTTTATAATAAAATACCTGTATATAGTTGTGTGATGTGGCTTTTGGGATTGTAACAAAATATTAAGCGATATGAGTCAAAACATGCAATTTTTTTAGATAAAAATACTTTATATAAGTGAGAGGAGCAGAGAAGCAAATGGCATTTTTAATCTTTACAGCAAGAAAAATCCAATTGAAAAGACAAATCAGCACATTGCAA
>Ga0256405_10004297_pt1 | contig 27069 bp, 25 predicted proteins | sample RumenRJG_02DNA_FD_189096 | JGI IMG/M metagenome (GOLD analysis project Ga0256405, IMG submission 189096) | Bovine rumen microbial communities from Lethbridge, Alberta, Canada - RJG_02 | ecosystem: Host-associated > Mammals > Digestive system > Stomach > Rumen | place: Canada: Alberta... | reverse complement strand
GAAAATGATAGCTTTGGCCAAGGGTGCACGGCGTGAAGTTCAGGACTTTATGCTTACTCGATACGCCTGTTACCTGATAGCGCAGAATGGCGACCCTAAGAAAGAAGAGATTGCATTTGCCCAAAGCTATTTCGCCGTACAAACCCGTAAAGCAGAGCTCATAGAAGAACGCCTGAATGAGATTGCACGTCTGAATACCCGTGAGCGTTTGCGTGCATCAGAGAAGCAGCTGAGCCGGAATATATTCCAGCGGGGTGTCGATGACCGTGGTTTTGGACGTATCCGCTCCAAAGGCGATCAAGCCCTATTTGGTGGATTGACAACGGAACAGATGAAGAAACGTCTTGGCATCAAAAGTGGAGCCTTGGCCGACCGCTTGCCCACTCTCACCATTGCCGCCAAGAATCTGGCAACGGAAATGACCAATTACAACGTAGAGCAGAAGGATCTCTATGGCGAAACGGATATCACGGCAGAACATGTACAGAACAACCGAAGTGTTCGTGGAATGCTTGGCCAGCGAGGCATCAAACCTGAGTCGCTACCACCTGCAGAAGATATTAAAAAGGTAGAGCGTCGCGTGGCAAAAGATGAGAAGGAGATGCAGAAGGAAACTCAGAAGCTGCCAAAGAAGTAAAAAAGGAGAACTCATATCATATTAACCAGTGTCTTGATTTCAAGTGCACTGGTTTTTGTGTTTATATGTCCCTCTATCTCCGGCTTTTATTGAAAGGTGAAAGATATTTACAGAAAAGTGATGACGCGGACCTCTGCCCCCTGGCATATGCATCAGGTATTGGCAAAGGAAGTAAAGGTTGCAATGTAATCTATCCTTTGTGGTATCAGTTATACAAAGCACTTTCCCGAAATGGGAGGGTGCTTTATTATTAAGACAGGCCCTGTCCCTGAGTGTCTTTTGGACAATTCACTTTATTATCTTCTCATAAATCCCATCAAATGGGAAGTCTTTCACTTCCAAGTTCTCATTCCCATTGGCATTTATAGTAAGATCATTGGATCGGACGTACATTTCGGCTGTATATGATTTCCCGTTGTAGGTGATAACTACCCAGTCATCACCACGATTACGCATCAGTGCAGAGTACTTGGTGTTATCTGGCAAAGTCCATGTTGCATTGCCTGAAGACGAAATTTCCAGTATAGTTCCAGTTGTAACAATGGTAGCTGTGCGCGAGCTCTTAGGTGAAGTGCACTTCCAAGTTCCTGCATATTCTGACATTGAAATATTATCACCGTCTTTACTGCATGATGTCACAAATGGCAATGCCAGCATTGCGATGAGCATCCATAGGCTCAGTTTCCTTATTTTTTTCATACCTCATATTTTGAGTTAATGAATTGACAGCCCGTTTGTCATGCCAATGCATAGCAAACAGGCTGTCAGACAAGTTATAAAAAGATTCGATAGCTTTAACTTGATTATTGCTTAGTTAGAAAGCGTATCCAATCGTAAGGGTAGTAGTGTTAACCTTTGCCTTTGCTTTTGAGCTTGACCCCTTTGCTTTTGCTTCCCAGATGTTTGAGAAATCGCTTCCATAAGCAACGCCAATAGTGAAGCCACCATTAAATCTTGCCTTTGCACCAATTTGCCAACCAGCTTGAAAACGCTTGAATGTGTTATCTTTTCCCATATCATCTTCGTCAAAAAGATCAATATCGTCATCATCACCGCTTAATTTTCCGGATATGTTATATCGCAGTGTCAATCCGACAAATGGGTCAATCTTTATAGAACTGTTAGGTATTGCAAAGTCGTAAATAAGATTGACAGGTACTTTTGCAGAGAACATCTTGAATGTTACATCATCACTATCCATAAAATCGCTTTTGGTTGAATATTGAAGTCCTAAACCTGCTTCAAGGAAGATAGGAGTGCTAGAGGTAATGGGAAAAGCTTTGCTATAGCCTAACGAGAAACCTGAAATCGATTCGTCATCAATACCTTGGTTGAAATCGATATTGATTGGATTGTATTCAACCCAGACACTACTCCATCCGTCAGAACTGGAACTTGTGGTAGCTGAACTTGATGAGTTGTTCGTGAACTGTGCATGGACACTAGAACTGATAGCCAACAGAGCGGCTACTGCAAAAAACTTAATACTTTTCATAATCGTTGTCTTTTTAAGTTAATAATAAAAAAGAATATAATTTAATTGGTTTGATATTAATATGCAAAGTCCATTCGCCATACATTGGCTGTCCCAGTGGATGAACCGCGTTGAGAGATGAAGTATATGGATTTTCCGTCATGACTCCAAACAGGACTGAGATCATCGGCAGCGTGATATGTGAGTTGTACTAAATGCGTGCCATCTGTGTGACAGGCAAACAAGTCTGTATTATAATACTTCTGATTTCCATTCATGAGTACATTGCTACCTACAAACAAAATCCAATTGTTGTTAGGAGAAAGACTTGGTGTCGTGAAACTACGGATAGGATCAGTGACAATACATTCTTCTATACCAGTCTGGTAATTCACTCTCCAGATTTCTCCACGGCCTTCAGCATTAATCCTAGTGCATAGAATGCTATTTTGTTCTTTAACAGGATAAGGGTTAAGCCCCTTTGTGTAGCTGGAAAGAAAATTACTGCCTATATCGTAACTCCAAACACTGGCACCGTTATTTTCCAAACGAGTGAAAAAAATGTTTTTCATGTCAGGGGAATAGACGGGTGAATAATCATTGTTTCCACTTGTTATCTGACGGCAAACATAACCATTTGTAGCACTTGTCTGGAATATCTGATTCATTTTTCCGTTGGCTTCAGAGAAACAAATATTCTTTCCGTCTGGAGAATAAGTGAAATCAAGCACAGCTTGTCGATTGGTTCTTTGTACTGAAGCTCCCTGCTTTTCAATGTCTTTAATGAAAATGTTGGTTGTATTACTGCGGAAAGATAGATAAGCTAGTTGACTACCATCAACGGAAATGTCGAGAATGCGATTTGATAGCCAGTCAATACCTCTGCCAGTCCGTTTTACTTCTGGCATACAAACATAATCATTGTCTGTCGTGATTCTTGTAAAGTTGATCCCTGATTCCTCATTAACTTGAACAACAGAATAATCAACTTGAGCAAAAGCCATTACAGGGATAGATAATAATAAAAGTAAAAATCTTGTTCTTTTCATCTCGTGTGTATGTTTGAATGGTTAGTCATAGCTTTTTGTAGTGAGGAAGATTCCTTACAGGTGTCTCCCTTTTGCTTCTTAAATCGAACTATTCCAAATTAGTTTCCTAGGCTGCTTCAGTAAGTGCGAAATAATAAGCTAATGCATCAATGACTCAGGATTTTTCCCCTAAGTCGAGTGCAAATATAAGTAAAAATATTGATTCAACAATCATTTTTCTTTAAAAAAAACAATATTTATGGAAAAAAGTAAGAAGAAACTGCATGGGAGTCTTTTTTTCGTGTGATTATTTGTCAAAGATAGTTATAATTCTGACACTGAATCCTTATTACATGTCTGGACTAATATGCAGAAGTCTACGCTGGGCACTTTTATTGTCTTAATATGACTATTTCCATTGAGAGGTTGAGGGGTTAGAACAACCTCTCAAGGACCTCAAGTTCTTTATGCATCGGCATTCCTAGAAATTTAGATGAGAGGTAAATGCAAACGATGCAAACTGTTTTTCTTGGTAGAATGACGCGAAAGTAGTACATTTGTCGCAAAATTCACTATAAGCCCAAAAGTAAAAAGAATGAACAAGAAATTCATTATTATCTCATCTACGACCGCGAGGGCAAGCTCGTCAAAACCATCACCGGCTGGCCAGGTGCGGAAAAAATGATGGAAGAACTGTCTAAGATAGAATAACAGTGCAGTTTTTTCTCCTTAGATTTGGTAATCTCAGCATTATATGCTATTTTTGCAAGACCAAAGCACTCCGTGCAAGCAACAACTAAGGATTATAACTAATTAAAAAACTACGCGAAACTTACTATCATGAGAATAACATTACTTACAATCTGCAGCATCTGGCTGACCGTCCTAACGGCTTCGGCTGGCAACTATGCGAAATATTACGAGGATTTGCCTACACAGGTGAAGGTGGTAGAAGCTGTCAAGATACCTGCCAATGAGGTAAGGCTGACGGAAGTAGATGGCGTGGGCGACGGCATAACGCTCTGCACAGAGGCCTTCGAGAAGGGTATCTCGAAGCTATCGAAGATGGGCGGCGGACGACTCACGGTACCCGAGGGCGTATGGCTCACGGGACCTATCATGCTGAAAGACAACATAGAGCTGCATCTGGAGAAGAATGCGTTGGTAGTCTTCTCACCTGACAAGAACCTGTTTCTCGACAAGAACCCTAAAGCCAGTCGTGTGTATCCTTGCATCCGCGCCTCAAAGCGCACCAATATAGCCATTACTGGCGAGGGAACACTCGACGGCAACGGACAGCAATGGCGCCCCGTGAAACGTGGGAAGATGAGCGACGTAGAGTGGAACCAATACCAAGAGATGGGGGGACAGGTGACAGAGAAAGGTGACCTGTGGTATCCTTGGCAGATGAAAAACGGCTATGCCGACATTGCCGATGATCCCGTGAAGCAAGAAAGTATGCGCAATGACCTCATCCGTCTGACCGATTGTAAGAACGTGCTCATTGAGGGGGTAACCATTCAGAACGCCCCCCGTTTCCACTTACATCCCTGCTACTGCGAGAATGTGATCATCGATGGCGTCACCGTGCGCTCAGAATGGAACGTACAGAACGGTGACGGTATCGACCTCTCCGACTGTCATCAGGCACTCATCGTCAACAGTACCGTCAGCGTGGGCGACGATGGTATCTGCATGAAGAGCGGTCAGCCCTCAAAGAGTCATCCTATTAGTGGATGTGAGGACATCGTGATTCAGGACAATACCGTGAATCACGCTCACGGTGGTTTCGTGCTGGGTAGCGAGACTGCAGCAGGTGTCCGTCGCATGGTGGTACGTCACAACACATTCAGCGGCACCGATGTAGGTCTGCGCTTCAAGAGCGGACTGGGCAGGGGTGGCAAGACGGAGGCACTCTATATCAGCGACATCATGATGAATGATATCGCCTCAGAAGCAATCATATTCCAGTGCGACTATGTAAACCGACATGCTGGGGATGACGGCAAGGAGCCTGTATTCACAAATGAAGAAAAGAAATGGGCGCCCAACTTCCAAGACATCCATATCAATAATGTCGTCTGTCGAGGTTGCGAAACTGGCATCAAGGCCAGCGGTATCGAAGGTCTCAACTGCGTTCATGACATCTCCATCAACAACTGCACCATCGTCTATAACAAGACAGATCAGCAGATAGACGAAAAAACCGCACAATTGCAAATGAGCAATGTGCGGCTAATACCAAACAAAGCGCAATAACACGCTATGCAATACGGCAGTCAGTCATCAAGACTCGACTGCCGTAAATAGTATCTCTGAGAGTGTGGGATGGATATGTACCATATCACGCAGTTCATCAATCGTGGTGTTCTTGCACATCAGAACGCTGACCTCCTGAATGATATCGGCCGAATGGGCACCGTAGGCATGAGCACCTAATATGAAGCCTCCCCCCTGCCCCTCCGAAAGAGGGGTGATAAAGAGTTTGAGCATACCCTCGGTCTCGTTCATAGCCAAGGCCTTGCCATTAGCACGCCAGAAGGATTTCTTGCATTCGTAGGGAATACCTTGCTCCTTTAACTGATCTTCAGTAGGACCTACACACGCAGCCTCTGGCGTTGTAAAGATGGCAGCAGGCATGATGTCGAAACGGATATGGTCTTTCTTACCAAGAATATGATTCACGACATGAACGGCTTGCATCTCTGCAGCATGAGCTAACATCTGCTTGCCGTTGACGTCGCCGATGGCGTAAACGGAAGCCTCACCCCCCGCCCTCTCCGAGGGGAGAGGGAGCTGAAAGTTATCGTCAACGGGGATAGCACCGTTGGGAGCAAGGGTAATGCCAATGGTTTCGAGGCCCAGTCCCTCAGTGCGAGGTTTACGGCCCGTAGCCATCAGTATGACATCGGCATCTATATCCGCGATATTCTCTACGGCGGTCTTCATCTTAAAGGTAATGCCCTGCTTCTCCAAATACTTGCGCAGACGCTTGGCGATATCACTATCAAGGGCAGGCAGACATTCCTTCAGGTACTCGATAACTGTCACCTCAGAGCCAAAGCGATGGAACACACTGGCGAACTCCATACCAATGACGCCAGCACCAATAATAGCAAGACGCTTAGGCAGGGTTTCAAGGTTCAGAAGTCCTGTAGAGTCAACTACGCGATGATCATCCATCCCCTTAATAGGCAGCCATTTCGTCTCAGAGCCGGTAGCAATGATAATGGGAGCCTCCCCCAGCCCCTCCAAAAGGAGGGGAGTCTTGCCAAAGACGGCCTTCTCACGGACAAGCGTGATATTAGGGTGCGAGAGGATACCCTCTACCCCACTCCGCAACTGAGATACCACCTGAGCCATCCGCTCGCGAGCCTCAGCGAAAGATGCAGAGTGGACATAGGTCTTTGTAGGGATACAGCCCACATTCAGGCACGTACCTCCTACCTCGCCATCCTCAAAGATAGTAACCTTCAAGCCCTGTTTAGCAGCATATTCAGCGGCGCGGTACCCACCAGGCCCCGCACCGATGATAATGAGATCCGTTTCTTTCATTATTTAATTCTTACATTATTTCATTTTTTAATTGACGGTACGTCACCACCGGATGCTTCGCAGCCAATACGTCATCTACACGTCCGATAGGTGTAGTGTGAGGAGCCGACTTCACCATCTCAGGATCGGTCTTGGCCTCCTCAGCAATCTTTCGCATCACATCAATAAAACCATCGAGCGTCTCTTTGCTCTCGTTTTCCGTAGGCTCAATCATCAAACTCTCGTGGAAGAGCAATGGGAAGTAGATGGTAGGTGCGTGATAGCCATAGTCAAGCAGTCGTTTGGCCACATCCATCGTGGTAACGCCAGTAGGACAATCCGTGCTCACGGTTGGACAATCCGTGCTCACGGTTGGACAATCCGTGCTCACGGTTGGACAATCCGTACTCACGGTTGTCTTATCTTTCAAGCCATCAAACACAAACTCGTGACAGCAGATAGTGTCGATAGGCAGTTCATAGACATCTTTCAGACACTCCTTGATGTAATTGGCGTTAAGCACAGCCAGAGGTCCAACCTCCTTTATATGCTCACGTCCTAATGAGAGGATATAGGCATAAGCACGCATCATCACACCGAAATTACCATGATAAGGCGAGACGAATGGGAAGTACTCCTGCAAACCTTCGCGAACACCCACAGGACCGGCACCAGGACCTCCACCGCCATGAGGTGTAGAGAAGGTCTTATGCAGATTGATGTGCATCACGTCGAATCCCATATCGCCAGGGCGACAAGCACCCAGCATCGGGTTCAAATTTGCACCGTCATAATACATCAAACCACCACAATCATGAATCAGCTTCGCAATCTCAGGAATGCTGGTTTCGAAGAGGCCCAGGGTATTGGGATTGGTCATCATCATGGCAGCGATGTTTGGACCTTCCTGTTCTACTATTCGCTCCAGGTCGACGAGGTCTACTATTCCTTGCGAAGTTGATTTTACCTCAATGATTTCTAAACCACAGACAGCTGCTGAGACTGGGTTAGTACCATGAGCACTATCAGGAACTATCACCTTTTTGCGCTGGATATCTCCACGCTGGCGATGATAATTATCTATCGTCATCAAGCCCGTCAGTTCGCCATGAGCACCAGCGTAGGGCTTAAAGGTAAAGTGAGCTAAACCAGTCAATTCACAGAGGGATTTCTCCAACAGCGATACCAAGGCTAAAGCCCCCTTTACAGTATCTATAGGCTGCTTCGGATGCAAGTTCTGGAATCCAGGCAAAGCAGCCATCTCCTCATTGATCTTTGGGTTGTACTTCATCGTACAAGAACCAAGAGGATAGAAACCTGTATCAACACCGAAGTTATTATTTGAGAGATTCGTATAATGGCGTACCACCGTCAGTTCGTCACACTCAGGCAATTGTGCCTCCTCAGCACGCTGCATGGAAGCGGGAATCTCATAATTGCCAAAGTTGTTCTTGGGCAAACTGTAGCCTTTGCGACCCTCGTGTGAGAGTTCAAAGATCAGATTTCCATATAGTCGGCTATTCATAAGGCAGCAATCTTTACGAGGTTATCAATTTCTTCTTTGGTACGCTTTTCCGTAACAGCGAAAAGGATGCCATCGGCAAACTTAACGCCACCAAGGAAGCCGGCATTGATGAATCGCTGCTGCAATGTATCAACATTGCCATCGTACTTCACATAGAACTCATTGAAAAACGGCTTGTCATATACCAACTGAAAACGTCCCGTCTTCTTGAGCTCTTCCCAAAGGTAATGAGCCCCAGCATACGATAGTTGTGCTGCTTCCTTCAATCCTTGCTTACCCATCAACGACATGTAGATAGTCACGAAGAGTGCCATCAGACTTTGGTTACTACATATATTAGAGGTAGCCTTTTGTCTACGGATATGCTGCTCACGAGCCTGAAGGGTCAATACAAAAGCTCTTTGATCTCTATTGTCTTTGGTCATACCGACGATACGCCCAGGCATCTTTCGAATCAGTTTCTCCGTACAGCACATATAGCCCACGTATGGGCCTCCAAACTGCATCGGGATACCTAACGACTGCCCGTCGCCCACTGCAATATCTGCACCCCATTCACCTGGAGTCTTCAATACAGCAAGGTCAGCAGCAACACTATTGATTATCAAGAGTGCTTTGTTATCATGACATACATCAGCAAAGCCAGTAAAGTCCTCAACGATTCCATATACATTGGGCTGTTGCACTATCACGCCTGCCACACCTTCGAGAGTTGAAAGTTGAGAGTTGAGAGTTGAGAGGTCGGTAACACCATCCTTCATAGCAATTGTCACCAACTCGATACCGTGATGCAATGCATAAGTATCGAGCACCTTTCTGGTATCACCGTTTAAGGTTTCAGACACCAGCACCTTATTCACTTTCTTACCAGCAGCCACAGCCATCATCATCGCCTCAGCCGTTGCCGTTGTTCCATCATACATCGAAGCATTCGAGACGTCCATGCCAGTGAGCTCAGTCATCATACTCTGATACTCAAATATATAATGGAGCGTGCCTTGCGATATCTCAGCCTGGTATGGCGTGTAGGAAGTCAGGAACTCCGAACGCTGTAGCAGTTGGGGAATGACGGAGGGCGTATAGTGGTCATAAACACCATAGCCAGCAAAGCAAGTCAGTTGCTTGTTCTGAGAGCCGAGTTTCTCAAAAAGTTGGCGCACCTCTATCTCGCTCATCTCAGAAGGCAGTTTATAATCGCCTCGGAAGCGGATGCTCTCAGGAATCTGGGCATAGAGGCCATCGAGATCTTTTACCCCGACTTTCTCCATCATCGCCTTCAAATCATCCGTTGTATGTGGGAAATATTTAGAGCCTACCCCCTTCCCCTCCCCAAGGGAGGGGTGATTGGTTACATCTTTCATTTTGTCTAAACTAATTACCTTACCATTAAACTTCATAAGCCCCTCCCATGGGGAGGGGTTGGGGTGGGCTATTTCTCGCAGAATTCAGCGTAGGCCTTAGCATCCATCAATTCATCAAGCTCTACCTTATCGCTCAGTTCCACCTTGATAATCCAGTTTTCGAAAGCATCTTGGTTAATCAACTCAGGCTGATCCTCCAGAGCCTCGTTGATTTCCACTACAGTACCACTAACAGGTGAGAACAAATCTGAAGCAGCCTTCACACTCTCCACAGCACCGAACTCCTCGCCTGCCGTTACCTCATCGTCCACCTCAGGCATATCCACATACACCACATTACCCAGTGCATGCTGAGCATAGTCTGTGATACCGATATAACCAAAATCACCTTCTACTCTTACATATTCGTGCGACTCCGAGTAGTAGAGTCCTTCAATTACTTTTGCCATTGTTTTTATAGTTTTTAGATTTAATACTTATTCTGTTATTTCTTGTAGCTTTTCTGATAGAACTGCTTTTTTACGACCTTACCTGGGAATACCTTCTTACGGATTTGTACCTGTACTTCTGTATCCAACTGAGCATACGCAGCATCAACGAGAGCCATACAAACACTCTTGTCCACAGAGATGCCATGATAACCTGTGGTCACCTCACCAATAGGTTCACCCGCCATATTTAATACGGTATAGCCATGACGGGGAATAGCCTTGTCAAAGAGTTCGATGCCCACCAGTTTCTTAGCCGGACCTTCTGCCTTCTGCTTTGCCAGTGCCTCCTTACCAATAAACTCCTCCTTATCAAGCTTCACGAACATACCCAACCCAGCCATGATGGGGGTGATCTCTTCTGAGAGTTCATCACCGTAGAGCGGTAATCCCACCTCAAAGCGCAGTGTATCTCTACAACCCAATCCGCAAGCCTGGACACCGGCATCAATCAGTTTGTCCCAGCACTGCTGGATATACTCGTGCGAAGCATACACCTCAAAGCCGTCTTCGCCCGTATAGCCCGTTCTCGAAATGATGACGGTCTCTCCCCCCGCCCTCTCCGAAGAGAGAGGGAGCTTTATTTCCTTTACTGTGTAGAAGGTAAGTTCCTTGCACTCCAATTCCAGCACCGTTTCCATGATATGCTCGGCTTCTGGTCCTTGCAGCGCTATCTGTCCATAGTAGTCACTACGGTTCTGAAGGTCGATATCATAACCCTTAGCGTGCTGCTGCATCCAAGCCCAGTCTTTTTCAATATTAGCCGCATTAATCACAAGGAAAAAGTCATTCTCGCCCATCTTATAGACCAAGAGGTCATCTACCGTACCACCATTCTCGTAACACATCATTCCGTAGAGTATCTTTCCAACAGGCATACCTGTGACATCATTGGTAAAGATGTGGTTCACGTAACGCTCAGCGTCTGGTCCCTTGACAGTGACCTCACCCATGTGAGACACATCAAAGAGGCCAGCATGTTCACGGCAAGCCAAATGCTCTGGGGCGATACCGGCATATTGATAAAGTAGAGGCATATCAAATCCTCCAAACGATACCATCGTGGCTCCCAGTGCTACATGTCTGTCATAAAGGCATGTACGCTTGCTTCTGCTAATTGGTTCCGTTTTTATTCCCATAGTAATTTTTAAAGTTTTAAAGGATTTTATTTGTTTAATGGTTTAAAAGTTTCAGAAAGTCCTCACGCAAATACGTTTGTTCCAGTTGCTCAATGCCTTCCACATCTTTCTGTGTCAGCATTCGCTCACCTTCGCAGAGTGTGGCTCTGACAAATGCCTTGAACTCATCAAGGGTCAGCGACGTATAATCTTTCAGCAACGTGACACGCTGTCGCACGCTCTTAATGCCTTTCATCTCCAGTTTCTCAGGCCCTGGTGTAATGGCATTGAGCATATGCTCCATATTCGTGTCATAGAGCATCGTGCCATGTACGATACTGCGTCCGGGCAGGTGATAGAATGCCGTGCCGCTCACTTTCCTGTCGCCTATCATCACGTCGTTATGCGTAGTCCCTGTTGCCTCAACACCCAGTTTCCTGAGTACCAGCAGCAGCATATTGATGAATCGGTTAAAGGTCAGCCCCACGTTTTCCTCTGGTGTCACAAACGACATCATCACATTATTCTTGTCGGCATACACACAGCCTCCTCCACTCTTACGACGATAGATCTTGATGCCGTGTTCACGGCAATAGTCGAAGTTCACCTCGTTCTCCGCCACCTGATTGCGTCCGAAAATCACGCTGGGTTCCACCTGCCACATAAAGAAATAGTCATCCGCCTCCAGATGACGGGCGACATATTCCTCCATAGCCAGGTAAAACGACAGACACCTTATGCTTTTGTCCTCAAGGACTACATATTTCATTTTTCTTAGTTCAAGGTTACAGATTCGTCGGCAAAAATACAAAATAAAGATGACGTAACAAAACATTTCGCCATCTTTTTTTTGCACTTTTGCCGACGAGAATCCTAACCTTAGATGCTCAGTTCATTGAGCACCGTAATAAGACGCTTGTCAAAGCGCTTGTCTGTGCGAATGCACTCAGAGAAGGGCACGTAAACAATGTCGTTGTTTCTATAGCCCACCATCACGTTACGCTGACCTTGCTTGATAGCTTCAATGGCACCTACGCCCGTGCAGCTGGCAAGAATACGGTCACGTGCCGAAGGGCTACCGCCTCGCTGTAAGTGACCAAGGATAGACACACGCACATCGAACCCAGGGAATTCGTTCTTTACGCGGTCAGCATAGTAGAGGGCACCACATTTAGGACTCTCTGACACAATTACGATGCACGATTTCTTTGACTTACGGATTCCGCGAGACATAAAGGCAGCCAACTGGTCCACGTCAGTGGCCTCTTCCGGCACAATAGCAGCCTCAGCGCCACAGGCAATAGCACAGTTCTGAGCCAGGAAACCGGCATCGCGTCCCATCACTTCCACAAAGAAGATACGCTCATGCGAGTTCGCCGTATCACGAATACGGTCCACACACTCCATGATGGTGTTCATCGTCGTATCGTAACCAATGGTGGCATCCGTACCGTAGAGGTCATTGTCGATGGTTCCTGGCAGGCCGATAACAGGGAAATCACACTCTACGCCAAAGTTCCATGCGCCCGTTAGCGAGCCGTTTCCGCCTATCACCACCAGCGCGTCTATTTCTTCTCGCTGGCACGTCTCATAAGCTTTCTGCATACCCTCGGGTGTCATGAATTCCGTACTACGGGCAGTCTTCAAGATAGTGCCGCCACGGGTAATGATACCACTCACATCCTCAGTGTTTAGCACCTTCACTTCGCCCTTAATCAATCCATCGTAACCACGATAAATACCCTTAATCGTAAACCCGTTGCAAATACCCGCACGTGTCACGGCACGGATAGCCGCGTTCATTCCGGGCGAGTCACCGCCAGATGTCAAGACACCTACTGTTTTAATCTTTGTTGTCATGATACTCATTTTATGTTATAATCTTCTCTTTTAAATTGTTATCCATTGGGGTGCAAAGGTACTCAAAAAAAGGCGAACCGCAAAGGATTCATTCATTTTTTCATGTTACATTTCTACTATAACTTACGAATTATCATCGTTTCTGCTAACCTGAAGCCATCAGTGAAATCAATTCTTACTCATATCAATGCTGCTATAATCCATGTAATCTATTTGTGAAAATTTGCTCTATTTATGAAAGAGACAAAAAAAAGACCGTCACAATGGACGGCCCATGCTACTTTATTCTTCTATCTTCCCATTTCTAAACGCGACAACCCACCAGTCTTGCCCCTTAAAGACTGCTCCACGTGACGCAATGCTACCAGAATAAACATTATAGGCATTGCCATCAATATGATCTTCTGAAGAAGACCACCAATAGTTATGTTTTGATATAGGAGTGCCAGAATATGACTGGGCGTGTGCGTAAGAACGGATTTCGTCCTCTGACGGTAGATACCATTCCATATTGTTTTCAGGGTCATGGTTCATTTCTATGCAGAAAGCAAAAGCAGGATAATTCTTGTATGAATCCTTACCTCCTGTAGTCTTCTCAAGATTGTATATGAGCCTTGTCATTTCAAGTCCGCTGAGTTCAGAAGTACTTAACGCTTTTTTGCGGTATAGCGCATTCTCGTTTGCCCATACAAGTCGTGAGTCGCTAAAAGGATTACGGGCTTGCGTCACACAGATTGTACCTATACGAGTACCTTTCACCGCTACAACCAATGTGTCAAACCTATGGCCTGTTGATGTGCCAGTATTCTCTTCTACATCAAAAGAGAGGACCTTTCCCGAAAGCTGAATATTATTAATCCATGAGACACCCTTTTTCAGCGAGACTGTAGCTCCCTCAGCTTGAACGTCTCGTGCTAAGGTTACCGTTTCAACAGAAGAACGATAACTTAAACTCACATTGCTCATTTGTGGGAGTGGAGTAACTTTTGACAAAATATTTTCACTTTCTTCGTCATCGCCACCGCAAGAGACAAGACATAAGTTTAGCATTGTGACTAATGCAAATGTCACTAAATTTGCATAATTTTTGTTTTTCATTTTCTGCATATTATTTGAATATTATTCTTTTATTGTTCTACCACTTTTTTGGATAATGTTCACACCTTTTATTATTGACTGTAAATTCAAAAAAAGGCGTAGACTTTCGCCATACGACTTCTTGGTCACCACAACCATTACACATATATGGGAATGCCTACGCCCATAAGGCTTGGCACCCAATAATGTGTAATTGCTCTCTGGTTTTCTGGTGGTGATTAGAAGTCTATTGAGCAATATGTCTTTGCGTTCCTTTCGGAATACGCTGCAAAGTTACAAAAAAAGTCTGTAACGAAAGACGGATTTTGGAAGATTAACGCAATTCAGCCTAAAATAAAGGCAAGACGGGGAAGAATGAAGAAGTTCAATTTGGGGTGAAAAGCAAATTGGAGAGGATTGGTGAAGGAGTTAGGTTGCCAAATCGTAACCCAAAATTAGGGTTCTGATGCAGGTTAATCGACTAAGCAAATCGGGGCAGAATGGCGTACCTTTCACCGTCCGTTCACTTCCAGTTTCTTATTCCGCAAACTGCTACATTTTGCATAGCGATGAATGCTAAAAGAAATAGTAGTTTTGCAGCCAGAATTAAAAACGGAGTAAGAAACATGAGAAGTACTTTTAACATTCTGTTCTATGTGAACAAGAGTAAGGAGAAGAATGGTGTAGTGCCCGTGATGGGCAGGGTTACGATTAACGGAACTCAGAGCCAGTTCAGTTGTAAGAAGACGATTCCGCTTGACATGTGGGACGTGAAGGGTAATTGTGCCAAAGGCCGTAGCAAGGAGGCATTGCAGATTAACCGCGAACTTGATAATATCAAGGCGCAGATCATCAAGCACTATCAGCACCTGTCGGATAGAGAGGCTTTCGTGACGGCGGAGATGGTGCGCAACTCTTATCAGGGATTTGGCAGCGAGTACGAAACGTTGTTGAGTGCTTTTGACAAGGATATTGCAAACCAGAAGAAACGTGTAGGCAAGGATAGAGCGGCAAGCACACTTTGGGCTATGGAGCGATCGCGTAAGGATGTGGCAGAGTTCATCCAGTCACATTACCGTCGCACGGATATGTCGATGCTGGAACTGACGCCTGAGTTTATTAAGGACTTTGCCGCCTATCTCAGCACAGACCGAGGATTGGCCAATGGCACTATCTGGCAGAGGTGTATGTGGTTGAAAGGTGTCGTGATGAGGGCGCACTATAACGGCAAGATTCCTCGTAACCCGTTTGCGCAGTTCCATATCAGCCCGAACTGCAAGGAAAGGGAGTTCCTGACTGAGGATGAACTAAAGGCAGTCGTAACCCATGAGTTCGAGGATGAAAATCTGGCCTTCGTTCGTGACATTTTTGTATTCGTGTGCTTCACCGCACTCTCGTTCATTGACGTAAAGAACCTGGCAACGGACAACATCGTGGACATCAACGGCGACAAGTGGATCATCAGCAAACGTCACAAGACCAATATCCCCTTCCAAGTGAAGCTGATGGACGTACCCTTGCAGATTATCGACCGCTACAAACACCTACAGGAAGACAAACTGGTGTTCGGCAAGATGAATTACTGGTCGATGTGCAAGAAGCTGAAAACGGTAATGACAGCCTGCGGCATTGAGAAAGCCATCTCCTATCATTGTGGACGGCACTCGTTTGCAACATTGGCTCTTTCAAAAGGAATGCCTATCGAGAGCGTGAGTCGTGTATTGGGACACACCAATATCGTGACCACCCAGATTTACGCAAAAATCACCAGCCAGAAACTCGACAACGACCTGACGATGCTCGGCAATAAGCTCAATGCATCATTCAAAGATATAAAGAGAGCATAACCACTAACGGCGCATAAATACTTCAAAGCAGAAAGACGAATGATTAGCGATAGTCTGTCATCCGTCTTTCTGCGTCATATTTCACCTGCACACGAACCACTGACGGTTCTTTCTTTTCCCTATCGTTTATATGCAGGATGATAGCAACTTTCCAGAACACTTTCCAAATCACTCTCACGATAAAGTACCTTGCCACCTAATAATATATAAGGTATCACACCATCATTACGGTATTCCCGAAGTGTTCGTCTGCTGACCTTCAGAATCTGCGCCACCTCTCTGTCTGTTAGGTAGCGTTCACCATCAAGTAATGGGCGATAGTTGCCTGTCACCTTCTTATATAGGGCAAGCAAATCCTTCATGTTCTCCAGCACGTTCTTAACACCAACGTTATGCGACATTATCAGTTCGTTCATAGGCACTCCGTTTTGAGGTTACACATCCTGCTATCCTTATCTCTACCAGCCACAACATGAAGAATATTCTCCACATCCTCAGGCTTGTAATATACCTTACGGTTGATTTGAGAATACGCTAACGTTCCGTTGTCACGAAGCGTTTGTAATGTTCTTGGACTGATATTTAGCATCTGGCACACGTCTTGATTATCAAGCCAATCACTCAACCCTTTGTCTTTGCCTCTACTGGCCATCTCCTTCATCTTTGCAACGAAGCTGTTGAAGCTCGTCAGCAGTTCCTCGTAGGTACTGCGCTCAATTGAAATTACTTCCATGTCTGTTTAGTTTTTGTAATTTGCGGGCAAAGGTACACTATAATCTTCAAATAGGCTCATTCTGAAAATTCCCTATTGTGAAATAACAATTCAGGGAAACAAAAACTAAATGTCTGTCGAGCTTGCTTATCAGAAAGCAGACAAGCATCTTTGTGTGGCACTACACAGAAAAGTGCGTATTAGGCTACACCCTTATAAGGAACATATTTGCGGCATTCATAAACAGAAGCAAATCAAAGACGGGAAAATTAATGCATGGTCACACTATCATCTATAGTGGCTGGCTTCACTCCATTGAGTACAGGCAGAATTCACTTGAAGATAATGTCTCAGCACAAGTGATAAAGGACAAGAAGAGAAATCTGTTCTTGCAGATTAGTAGGACACCAATTTGCGCAATGGTATAGGGAGCAGTTTGGATTATCTAAAAAAGAGACTTAAAGGAAAGGAAATAAGCTTAAAGCCTATCTCATTTCTTATTATTAACATGTGTTTTTATTATTTTCTCTTATTTCTGATTGAAATCTCGAAGATATTTCGTATTTTTGCACACGGATTTCGTATTTGTACGTTTTCCAAGACATATTGCTCGATAGTCACACAATCACCACCGTTGATATACGAGCAAACCTTCATTATTGGGACTGCTACCCAAACGGGCGCAGCTTTCCCATATTTGAAGGTGGTTTGTGGTGAACCGTGTGACGTATGGCGAATGTCTGCGCCTTTTTTAAGTCATTGATGATAAGAGTAATTATAGGTTCAACAAATAAAAGCAAACAATTATGAAGAGGATTATTAGTTTCTTATTTGCGATGTCATCAATAATGTCATTCGCTCAGCAGTTGGATGGTTACAATTGTATTTTTCTTAATTCTCACACAAATAATCAGTGGGGACTTGATGACCGTATCAAGAGTTCCTTTATTGAAAAGGGATTCAAAGTAGTAACTTCTCGAGATGAAATATCCAAGAAACCAAATGAACGACTGGCAACACTGGAATTAACTTATAGCTTTGAAATAAAATATGGTGGAACACCTTTTAACTTCAAACTGGTAAACATGTTGGGTGAAAAAGTATTTGAAGCTGAAGGTGTTGGTAATACTATGTCTGCGAAAGCCGATGCTAATCGTGCATGTAAGAGAGCACTAGGAAAAATGGAAAAACTGCCATATAAATATGATCCTTCAAAAACGCCAAAGTTGCCAACTCCTACTACAGAAAAGTCATCATGGACAGATAGTCAAATCAAAGATTATTTGTCATCAGCAGATATTGATGAAATAGAAGGAATCTATAAAAATATGGGTGGACCTTTTTACAAATTAGCTATCTTGGAAGATAATGGTAAATACCTTGCTATCGTAATGGATACCGACCGTTCTAATTGGTTTGTTGGTAGTGTAAAAATTATATTTGAAAAATTGAAGGATAAATTTTATAATACCAGTTATTATGATGATAATTATTCAAGATTGGAAACCATCTCAGAAATTAGTGTTGATGGTGTGCTTAAAATAGGAGACTACTCATATATGAAAATTTATCCAATAACGAAATAAGCTATTATTTCCAGCATGGCTTTTGAAGATGATATGATTGAGGCCGGATATTCTGATGAACAAGAATATCTTGATAGTTTAATTGACGATTTTGAAGATAACTACAGACGTCAACAAGATTGTGAGTTGGAATATGACGACGATTACGTTCATATTATACTTAAAATTCAAACTGATTCAAGATGCAAATTAATGTAAGTACCTCCAATGTGGATTGGAATTTTGAAATAGCGAACAGATATCTTCCTGTAAGATTGTCAACAACGCATTTTGATGGATATGGTGAGTGTATCGTCATTGTGGCAAACAGAGCCGACGGGATGACTTCTGAAATCACCGAGAACAATAATTCAGAAGTGTTTATTACACTTATGGATAAATACCTATATGAAGACGTGAAAGCAAAAGTGTTAGGTATGGATTATTGGAAACCCAATACGAATTACAACACTTTTGATGGTTTCGCTGATGGAATAAAGAGAAAAATTCATTTAGATGGTTCTGTGTTTTAAATTCAAGCCGTCGAATTATTAGCGAAAACCATAGTTTTTAACAATACTATAAGCATTACTAATATGTCAATAAAAGAATTTCTCGATAGCGAAAGGAACTCTTTTGATTCCTTATTACAAGATTACGACAACATGCAACCTCTATATGCATGTCCCGTATTGGCGACAAATCAATTTTCATATGTTTATGATTCCTGTCCAATGTTTTGGGATTTAGACAAAGGCTTTTTCCTAAAAGAGGACAAAATAATACCAAATGTTGATTTACATGGCTCTGATGACCTAATTCCACAGCTGTATTTGAAATCATCATCAAGGTTTTATAACACATACGTAGAAGACAAACATATTGGAATGACATATACGTTCTATTCCAAATTAGCTTGCCATAAAATCTATCAATTTTTTGATGAAGACGGAGAAGGTACACATGGTATTGAACCTTTTTCTTACAAAAGGATGCCTTCTTTTTTTGAGGACCCCAATAATCTTCCAGATTGGTTAATTGAAGGAATGATTAATGAAGACAACGTGATTGGAATGGTGTGCATTGAGGCATCGGTTTCCAAGGAGCGAATTGGAGTGTTCTCATTATTATTAAATAGACCACGTAAAATGGAACGTCTTCACAAATTTGATCTTTATGAAATATTTGATTACCAAAAGGTCTATCTGGAATCCTCCTATTTAAAATCATATAATACAAAGATTTTAGTATGGGCATTTGTTCATGACCTCAAAAAGGGTACAGGGCTTGCTAAATTACAAGTAATTGGTGATGAAGAGAATGCAAGGAATCTTCATAGTTACATTAGATGTAATTATGAAAGATTTACTGACGAGAAAAAAGATGAATGCGTATTGCTGTATCCTGATGAATATAAAAAGTTCACACCATCAGATGAGATTTATCAAAGGCTTGTTATTGATACGGTAATGAGTATGGCAACAACGATTCGTCGTTGGGGGCTTGGCGGATCTTATGCTGTTGCAGCCATTACAGGAGACGAATCGGTTACAAATCTGATGGTTACAACAATTAAGAAGATTGATAACAACAAGAAGATTACTTTAAAATTACCCTGTGAATACCAGTTCCCACTAACCATCGTTCTTTCATTCATGAACATGATGTATGGGGAAAATATTCCGATAAAAGCACCTCTCGGCTTTTGGTTGTATTACTTACTATTTGAATACAGGAAAAGATGTTCCCAAGAAGAATTACCATTCATCAATACCCTTATGGTATTTACATTGAGAAACAATTTGAGTTCATTTGCTAAATTTTTCAGTGTAATCAAGCAAAAAACGTTTATTGAAGAGATAAAGACGAAAGGATTCTTTGGAACAAAAGTTAAAACAGTTAGTAGCGATTGGATTTCTCGTGACAACAACTCATGCGTATTCGAGCTTATCTATTATTTCTCAGGAAATGGTGAGACACAGTGGGACAAATTATCATCGGAAGAGCAGCAGTTTTGGAGCAGAAGGCTTGATAATGAAATAGAATACGAGGCGATTCTTCAACAACTTCAAAGAGACGGACAACATACCGCGATGGGGATTGAAAAACAACGGGAATTCTATGCAAGTCAATTATATGAGGCTATCAAGTCTGAAATCGATAATAATAATTTCTACATGAGGGACTATAATTGACGGGCAAAAACATAAGTGAACATTATCAGAAGAACGTTGTTTTACTATAAAAACTAATCGTGAGGATGCCGCCACAAATTGCCAACGCATCCTCACGAAAGAAATGTCACATTCTGTCTTATATACAAATCTTGTTGATGATTGTATCAAATTTTGATACAACAGACTGTTCTCTTGCTAAACTAATTAGCCATTCCGCTTTACATAAACATGTTTGATACGGCTATCTCCAGAATTTCTCTTATCTATCGTAAAATGAGTTTTACAAGATTCAATTAAAGGAGTCAATTTAGGAAATCCATAGTTACGAGGGTCAAAGTCTGGTTTCTTTTTGAGTATAAGATTCCCAACTTCAGCGAGAAATGCCCACCCACTATCATCTGCCAAATCATCTATTGACTGATTTAGAAGACTTATTATGTCATTTCCAATAGCATCTTTGACTTTTGTTGGTTTAGAAACTTCTTTGGTCGTTTTGCTATCATGCACATTTTGAGTTTCATTATTGCCAAGTATTTCTATATAGATAAACTTGTCACATGAAACAATAAAGGGTTTAGGCGTCTTCTTTTCTCCCATACCAATGACAAATTTGCCAGCTTCTCTCAATCTTGTTGCTAAACGAGTAAAGTCACTATCGCTCGACACGATGCAAAAACCATCAACTTGATCGACATGTAAGATGTCCATTGCATCAATGATCATAGCAGAATCAGTAGCGTTTTTCCCTGTTGTATAACTATATTGCTGAACAGGTGTTATTGCATTCTCTAACAAAACTGATTTCCAACCAGACACAGAGGGTTTTGTCCAATCTCCATAAATCCTCTTTATAGTAGAGTTGCCATATTTGGCAACCTCATCCAACATTTCCCTAACACGAGAATACGGCACATTGTCAGCATCAAATAGTACGGCTAATTTGTTTTCTTTGTTTGTACTCATAATCTTGACATCTATTTTAACACATTTCTATTGTTGTTTCCTTCAAGCACTTGCATTTGTTGAATGGCAATCTGATTGAGTTTGATAAGTCTCTCGCTTTGTTGAACACCCTCGTTGATTAACACAGCGTTGATATTTTCCATGTTTGAGAGGCATATCAATTCATTGATAGTGGCATAATCGCGGATATTGCCTTTCAATTCTGGATTAGCTTCTCGCCATTGCTTAGCAGTCATTCCAAACATGGCCACATTTAGTACATCGGCCTCTTCGGCATAGATGATACTTGCCTGCGCAGAAGTGATTTCTTCAGGGATCAAATGGCTTTTGATGGCGTCAGTATGAATATGGTAGTTAATCTTGGATAGTTCTCTCTTAGCCGTCCAGCCCAACATTTTCTGCTCCTCGGCTTTCAGTCGTTGGTATTCTTTGACCAGCAGCAACTGGAATTTAGGGCTTATCCACATACCAAAGTGGTAGGCAATATCACGGTGGGCGTACGTGCCACCATATCGTCCTGCTTTTGAGAAGATACCAATAGCACCAGTCTTTTCTATCCAGGTCTTGACAGACAGAACAAAGTTATTACTGCCCGCCATATTTCTAAATGTACCGAATTCGGTACAATTAAAATTGGGGTTGTAGAGCATTTCCCATTCACCAAGGTACTCAATCGTGCTTTTCAGACTGAGCCAACGGAAGATGATGTGCTCCTGCAATTGACTACGAGCCATATCGGTCAGCGAAATGTAGTCATCGTCATTGTGCGAAACGATGGTTATCTCCGTATTTTGGACGTTAATCTTTGCCATAAGCGATCTATCTGTTATATATTATGTGTGCAAAGGTAGTAAAATAAATCGAAACATAAGAATAATCAGCATAAAAATCGGTAGAAGGACGTAGCCTAATACGCACTTTTCTGGCAGGTGCCACAAAAGATGCCGCAGTGATTGCAGAAACAGAGAGCAAGCTCGGAAGAAAAATGTATGAATAGATTTGCTTAATTGAAATAGAATGATTACCTTTGCACCCGATGATGAGCCATAGTACGGCTGGTGGCACATCGTCGGGTGTTCTTTGATGCATTTCATAGCAGAATGTGGAATTGAGTACGGTTGCCAATTCGTAACCCAGTTTTTCCTCAATCTCCCAGACTGCCTTTATCTAAAGAAAAGCTGAGAAATCTTACAAAGTTACGAAAAATCTTTGATTTCCGCACCTCGAACTGCTAAAATCACATAAAATGTTTTGTTTCCTGTAATTTCTGGATGTAATTCTTTCTAATCATTCCAATTTCCTTCCTAAAAGAATCAATGTCTTTTATTCCAATTCGTGGATTCATTATTCTCATTCGTTTCTTAAACCTCTCACCCTGTCTCGGTACCACGCTGCGGTAGTGTCGCTACCGCAGTGCGGTAACCATGCTACCAAGCCGCGGTAACCATGCTACCAAGCCGTGGTAGCGAGACTACCGCGGCGTAGTAATCTAATTACCGCCTTGCGGTCGCTGCTATACTGCTTAATACATATAAAACTTTGAAAAAACATTGTTAAAAGAAAATAAAGCGCTTTTCTTTTTGATATATTCTCGATTCTTTGTACCTTTGTCCCCAAATGTATATACTTAAATCGTGGAACATAAGGATCTTAAAATACTGAAAACCATCGACAACCCCAGTCAGCTACGCTCTCTCAAACCGGATATGCTGCCACAGCTCTGTGGGGAACTGCGAGAGGACATCATCCAGGAACTGTCTGTCAATCCAGGCCATCTGGCCTCCAGTCTTGGTGTGGTGGAACTGACGGTAGCCCTGCATTATGTCTTCAACACACCGCAGGACCGCATCGTATGGGACGTAGGTCACCAGGCATACGGACATAAGATACTGACAGGCCGTCGTGACAGCTTTTCAACAAACAGGAAACTGCACGGCATACGCCCCTTTCCCACACCCGAGGAGAGTGAATATGACTCGTTTATCTGCGGTCATGCGTCCAACAGCATCTCGGCAGCACTCGGTATGGCAGTGGCATCCAAGGGGCGTTATAATGTCGTGGCAGTGATTGGCGACGGTGCCATGAGCGGTGGACTGGCTTTCGAGGGTTTGAACAACGTATCCAGCTCGCCCAACGACCTGCTTATCGTACTCAACGACAACGATATGTCCATCGACCGTTCCGTGGGTGGAATGAAAGAATACCTGCTGAACCTGAGCACCAACAAGACCTATAACTCACTGCGTTACAAGGCCTCCAAATGGCTCATGGAACAGGGGCTGCTGACAGAAGGACGCAAGAAAGGCATCATCCGTCTGACCAATGCCTTCAAGAGTGCAATAGCCCAGCAACAGAACATCTTCGAAGGCATGAACATCCGCTACTTCGGTCCCTTCGATGGCCATAACGTACAGGAGCTGGTACGCATCCTCAGACAGTTGAAGGACATGAAAGGTCCCAAGCTGCTGCACCTGCACACCAAGAAAGGCCACGGCTATGCGCCTGCCGAGAACTACAAGCCCGTGTGGCACGCGCCTGGCAAATTCGACCCGGACACAGGTGAACTGATTCAAAACGACAGCGAGGGTATGCCGCCCAAGTACCAAGTGGTGTTCGGTGAGACACTCTTAGAACTGGCTCAGGCCAATCCGAAGATTGTGGGCGTGACGCCTGCCATGCCCACCGGCTGTTCTATGAATATCCCCATGAAGGTGATGCCCGACAGGATGTTCGACGTGGGCATTGCCGAGGGTCACGCTGTGACATTCTCCGCTGGTATGGCAAAGGACGGGCTCATCCCTTTCTGTAATATCTACAGTGCTTTTGCACAGCGTGCCTACGACAACATCATTCACGATGTAGCCATCCTGAAACTGCCTGTCGTATTCTGTTTCGACCGTGCCGGACTGGTAGGTGAAGACGGACCTACACACCACGGAGCCTTCGACATGGCAGCCCTGCGTCCTATTCCTAACCTGACGATAGCCTCGCCCATGAACGAACATGAGTTGCGCAACCTGATGTACACGGCTCAGCTCGATGGCAAGGGGCCCTTCGTCATCCGCTATCCACGAGGCAATGGAGTGCTGGTTGACTGGCATTGTCCGTTCGAAGAGATAAAAGTGGGTACAGGTCGCAAGTTACGCGATGGTAATGATGTGGCAGTACTCACTATCGGACCGATAGGTAATGATGTGGAGGAAGTGTTAGCCACCCTTTCGTCCCCCGAGGGGGACACTATGCCCTGCCAACAGAGGGGGGTTGCCCACTACGATATGCGCTTCCTGAAGCCTCTCGATGAGGACATTCTCCACGAAGTGGGCAAGAAGTTCAAGCGTATTGTCACCATCGAGGACGGCGTACGCAACGGTGGGCTTGGCTCTGCCGTGATGGAATGGATGAGCGACCACGGCTATGATGTCAAGATAACTCGTCTGGGCCTGCCCGACAGTTTTGTGGAACACGGAACCATCAGTGAGTTGCGCAAGATCGTTGGACTGGATCACGAATCGATTATGAAAGCCATTGTAGCCCCCTCGGGGGCAGAAGGGGGGGCTCAATGAAAGTTGTCATAGCTGGTGCTGGAGCAGTAGGAAGACACCTGTCGAGACTTCTCTCTACAGAAAATCACGACTGCGTTCTTATCGATGACGACGAGGAGCGTCTGGGCGGCATGGATTCCAACTACGACATCATGGCCGTGAACGCCTCGCCAACCAGTATCAAGGCACTGAAAGATGCTGGTGTGGGCAGTGCCGACCTCTTCGTTGGCGTTACCCGCTATGAGAGTCGTAACATCACAGCCTGCACACTGGCTCATGCCCTCGGTGCAAAGAAGACTGTAGCCCGTATCGACAACTATGAATACCTGTCACCACAAAACCAGCCTTTCTTCCATGATCTTGGCATCGACTCACTGGTCTACCCCGAGGTTCTGGCAGCTACCGATATCATCAACGGTCTGAAACTGTCGTGGGTACGCCAACGATGGGACGTACATAATGGTGCACTGGTTCTCTTAGGCATCAAACTTCGCGAGGGCTGTGAAATCCTAAATCAGCCTCTGAAAGACCTTTGCGGTCCAGACGACCCGTATCATATCGTGGCCATCAAGCGCAACGACGACACGATCATCCCCGGTGGTATGGACGAGCTACAGCTCCACGACCTGGCCTATTTCATGACCACCAGCGAATATATCCCTTATATCCGCAAGATTGTGGGCAAAGAGCATTACGAGGACGTACACAACGTCATCATCATGGGTGGTGGAAAGACGGCAGTGAGGGCCACATTGACAATGCCCGACTATATGAATGCAAAGATTATCGAAATCGATGCTGCACGTTGCGAGCGACTGAACCAGCTCCTGGCCAGCAATGATGCCATGGTGATTCACGGTGACGGGCGCGACCTGGGTCTGCTCAACGAAGAGGGCATCAAACACACGCAGGCTTTCGTGGCCCTGACAGGCAATGCCGAGACAAACATCCTGGCCTGTCTGACTGCCAAGAAACTGGGTGTGCGCAAGACGGTGGCCATGGTCGAAAATCTGGATTATGTCAGTATGGCAGAAGGGCTTGACATCGGCACCATTATCAACAAGAAGACCGTTGCCGCCAGCCACATCTTCCAGATGATGCTGAAAGCCGACGTTCGCAATATGCGCTCGCTGATGATGGTCGAGGCCGACGTGGCTGAGTTTGTAGCTGCTGAAGGCTCAAAGGTAACGAAGAAGCCAGTGAAAGACCTCGGACTGCCCTTCGGTATCACCATTGGCGGACTGGTACGCGACGGCAAAGGCATCCTGGTTAACGGTAATACACAGATAACGCCAGGCGATTCCGTCATGGTGTTCTGTCATAAGCACCAGCTCGACAAAGCAGAGAAATACTTTAAGAAATCACTGCTCTGGTAATGATCAACTTCCGCATCATATCAAAGATTCTAGGCTCGTTGCTTTTCATCGAGGGCTTTTTTATGGCCTGTTGTCTGGCTATGGCGTTCTCGTTTCATGAAGACGACGAACTGGCCTTTATGACATCTACGATATTGACGTTTGGAGGTGCATTTATTTTCCTGTTTTTTGGACATGAGGCTGAGAACTCCCTGAGTCGTCGCGATGCATACGTGGTGGTGACGCTCACATGGGTGGTGTTCTCATTCTTCGGGATGTTTCCCTTCCTGATTCACGGCTCATTGAACAATATCACCGATGCCTATTTTGAGACCATGTCAGGTTTCACCACCACGGGAGCCACTATCATTGATGATGTAGAGTCATTGCCCCACGGTCTGCTTTTCTGGCGCTCGCTGATGCAATGGATAGGCGGTTTGGGAATCGTATTCTTCACCGTAGCGCTGTTGCCACAGTTGGTAGGCGGTAGTGTCAAAGTGTTTGCTGCAGAGGCAACGGGACCGATGCGCTCGAAGATGCATCCTCGCCTGAGTACCACAGCGAAATGGATCTGGAGTATCTACGTGTTGCTCACCATAGCCTGTGCCCTGTCGTTCTGGTTGGCAGGCATGAACTGGTTTGATGCCACCAACTACTCCATGTCCACCACAGCCACAGGCGGTTTCTCCACTCACAACGGCACCATCTTCCTCGCCTCGCCGCTCATCGAATATCTGGCCATCCTGTTCCAGTTCCTGGCAGGCATCAACTTCACCTTATTATATATGAGCCTGTTCAAGTGGAAG
>Ga0256405_10004296_pt1 | contig 27074 bp, 23 predicted proteins | sample RumenRJG_02DNA_FD_189096 | JGI IMG/M metagenome (GOLD analysis project Ga0256405, IMG submission 189096) | Bovine rumen microbial communities from Lethbridge, Alberta, Canada - RJG_02 | ecosystem: Host-associated > Mammals > Digestive system > Stomach > Rumen | place: Canada: Alberta... | reverse complement strand
AACAAGTTTTTGCCCAAGAAGAATACGAACACGATTTACAAACTCATTGTTTGCAGCTTTCTCAGCCTTACGCTTATTATTGTTACATTCTCTTAAGAACTTCTTATTTGAGATAGTATCAATAATGATCTTATTATCTTCATTAAGTTCTCTAAAGAGATCAATAGTATTCTTTAAACCACGGGCATCATCCTCAAACCCGCAAAGAATACATACATGTACTCTTAAACCAAGTTCTTCAGAAATGTATCTAGCTAAAGCAGAAGATCCACCAGAACCAGTACCACCCTCAGCAGATGTTACAATCAGAACAAATGCATTCTCTTTCTTGAGTACAGTATCAAGATTTTTAAGTTCTCCATTATCAATACTATTCTGTACCATTTTTGCCGCAATCTTACGCTCTTTGGCACATCCATTAGAACCTTCAAGTTCAATAGCCATCTCACGATATTCTTCAGGAATATCTCTTAATGTACTATTAATAAGGAATATATCCTGAGCATTTACTACACCCTGACGAACCAAATCAATAGTTGCCTTGTTTCCACCTGCACCAATACCAATAACTTGACAATTCAACATTCTTTATTACCCTCTTTCTTTGAGTATTATAAATAATTTATAGCATCGTTATATACGCTGGCTATATCGGATGCCCATCTAGGACTAGTAGCATATCCACCATTAGCCATTTCGTATAAACTGGTATAGCCATTATCATAGAAATTACTCTTTATCCAATATGCTCCTGCGATGATACCTTGATCAACACCATCACCCATAGTATATGCTAAATCAGGATTAGTATCTACTGCATTAATCCCGAAGAAGTTATATCTAGTTCTAGCTAAATAACTTGTTCCACTACCACTCTCTATAATGGCATGAGCTAATAAGTATACTGGATCTAATCCAGTTTCTCTAGAAGCAACAATAAATGCTTCTCCATGACCTCTAAGAATAGAATCTTCAGCAATATGAGATGTCCATCCATCAATGATACGGTTCATATCATCTGCATTCAAAGATACTTTTTCTCCAGCATCTAAATCTGAATATATACTTAGGCCTTCTTTAGCTTCTTCTAAAGCCTTTTTATGCTTTTCCTGAGATATTTTAATCTGCTTAGTACGTTCATTTAGCTCTTCTAACTGTTTCAAAAGTTTAACTTCTGCATCATGATTGTTTTGAATTCTCTGTTCGAGATTTGTCACCCTCTTGTCGAAAGCTTCAATTCTAGAATGGATTGAAATCCCAAATGTTACTATTACAATACATAAGACTAAAATACATATTTTGTCAAAATTATTCTTAATAAAATTCATTGGCTTAATTCCTCCTTGAAATAAAAGTTACCCACTCACCCAAATTAGGTGAGTGGAAAATAAATTTAATTAGCAATACAGAATTAAAGTACTTATTTTGAAGCTGTGTTATTACGCTTCTCCTGTTCCTTCTCTTGTTGTTCCTTCAATACTTTAGCATCAGACTCCGACAACTCATCGAAGCCCAATCCCATATCGCCAATTTCCGTAATTACTCCAATTTTGTCAGACATAATAAAACCTCCTTTATCATATATTCATATACTCTAATGTTGAATAAAGTGTTTAATTTAAAATTTATCAACATAATATATGCGTGTTTTACCCACTCATATATATAGTATATAACAGAATTATGTTTTAAATAATAGATTTCCCTGTACCATTTTAGGTACAGGGAAACCTATCGTATAAATATAAATGAAGAAATGGAAAATAATTCTAATATACTGTTATAGTTATATTAATTTTTAATTTCATCTCTAATTTTCATCAAGATTTTACCAAGAAGATTCTTACCTTCTCCATATTGAACCCCATATTCTTTATCAGGATAAGTTACACTATTGATCAACTCTGCTTCCCCAGTAGCAAGAAGTTTCTCTTTTAAATCTTGATTACGAGTAAACTTATCCAAAATAAGATTATAAAGATAATTATTTTTATTTTCTTCATATAAATCATTAGTAATAGGAACAGAGGATTCTTTCTTTCTAGCTTTATTACCATTGATTCTAGTAAATTTTCTTCGACACCCTAAATCATCTGTTCTCATGGCAATAATAGCTGAAGTTACATTAGTATACTCCAACCCACTAGGATCCTGTACCTTACAAGTATAATCATTATTTAAGAAATCATAATCCCCAGTAAACCCACTAATCTTTTCCATTAAATAAATCCTCCTTTTGAATGGAACTTAAGCTTTAAAAATTACATTACCATCTAATTTCATAGTTGGATCTGAATTCTTCATTACTACTATATCACAGTTATGAAGATCTAATTCAGAATTATGAGATATCATAATAGTTTGTTCAAATCCTAATACTTGCATAAGCTTGGTAATGAGATTGGAGAAATGCAATCTATTTTGATTGTCAAGACCACCATCTATCTCATCAAGCATAGCAATATTATAAACTGAAGAGCTCTTATGTAATAGAGCAAATGAGATTATTGTAGAAATCAAGCATATCTGAGATGTAGACATCGAAGATATATCATCATTCAATAATCCACTACCTGAGCAAGGTATTCTAAATTCACTCTCATTTATTATGAATGGATGTAATACAAATTCTCCATTAAACATCATGGATAGAAGTTTATTAGAGATATTGATTATATCATTCATATAGATATTCATGAATACTGTTTGTATACCAGAAGTAGGAGAAGTATACTTCTTTATAGTCTCTATAGTAGAGAATTTAGAAGAAAACTCTTTATACTCTTTAGTATAGTTCTGATACAATACAAGAGAATACTTAAGTGAATTCAACTTATCTGTTACTTGAGGAATCTTATTTAGATTAATATCTCTAATAGCATCTAGATATCTATTAAGATTTCCTTCTGCTTCTTTATACTTAGAGATCTTATCATATAATTCATCTCTCTTAACAGATTTAGAGTCAAATACTTTTTGTATCTCAAGATTAGCATTATACTTAGATACCAATTCTTCATCAGAAAGAATAGAAGCCTGATAATTACTAATCTGCTCAGAAATAGCTTTTAGTTCTAACTTATATTTATCTAATGAATCTGAATACTTATTATACTTATCCAATAATCTATCTCTATTCTCTTTCATAGATTTAATCATATCTACATTCTTAGTAAGTTCAAAATATTGCTCTTTGAACTTTCCTAATTGCTCAGATTTAGAGGTGATTAGAAAGTCAATATTCTTCAAATTCTCAAAATTAGAAGTTTCTAAAGTAATTGTTTCCCCATGCTCTAAAAACTCCTCAAATCGATTATTATTAGATAAATCAAAACCAAGAGCAATAAAAGCATTCTTATGAGAATTATACTGAGATACGATATTTACCATCTTAGACTTACATCTCATGGCAATCTCCATATGCTCATTACTCTTCTCAATCATTTCTAATTTCTCTTTATGACCTTTAAGAGTTTTCTTAAACAGCTCTATAGTAGAGTCTCCACTAAATAACTCTTGATATTTTACAGTATCTTTTACAAATGGACATTCACTCTTAAGCTTACACCCTTTAGGAATCATAGAGTAATCAGAAGATAATTTCTTATATCTTTCTTGCTCTTCTAAAGCAGACTCTATTTCAGATATACTAGCTTTCAAACTAGATGTAGGCATCTGCTCTATTATTACATTTGGATCAAATATAGACATAGCTGCTATATGCCTAGCATCTATATCATTTATGAAATCTAACTCTTTAAGAATATTCTCAATAGAAGTCTTGATTGTATTAGATACGAGTTCTATCTCTTGATCAGATATATTAAGATCAATCTTATTATTATCTTTTATCTCTTTAAGACCAGCTATCTCTTTCTCTAAAGCATCTATTGTTTTCTTGAATGAATCTATATTCTCTATATTATCATACTGAGATATCTTTACATCTAAATCTGTGTATTCATTGTAAGTCTCAGTCATAATAGGAGTTATAGATTCTATCTTAGCTTTCAATTCAACTGAATTATTTACAAGCTTTTCAAGATACTTCTTTCTCTCTGGTAGATGATTTATCAAATCTATTATTTCTTCATTAGAAACATCTAGATTATGCATATTCATACTAGAGAGTTCATTCTTAAGAGTAGTATATTCATCCATAATAGATTGATAATCCACTTCATCAATTATAGATTTATACTTACCAGATTCTACAAGAAGTTCATTCTTTCTATCTTCTAATCTTCCTAACTCTTCTTCTACAGTCTTTATATTAAGCTCTATAGAAGATACATCTCCAATAGAAGATATCTTAGAATTAATAGAAGCTATCATACTCTTAAGAGCAGAAGATTTCTTAACTAACTTCTTATATATATCATTATAAGCAGCTAGAGATTCCATAATAGAATTGATTAACTGCTTTCTTTCTGCTGGCTTCTTATCAGCTATACCCCTATTTTCAGATGATAATTGAGCCAGAGAAGTAAATGTGGAATCAAAATCAAAGATATCATTAATTATATCTTTTCCTTCTGTAATATTTCCATTTGGATTTAAAGCTAGAGATGTACCATCAGTATTGATTCTGGTTATATAACACTTAGTCTGTTTCCTATCCCCAGTAACAGACACTGGATAATGATAATGTATCTCTATAATATCACCAGAAGTTAATTTATATGATATCATCTTTCTAGCTTCTTTATTAGGAATCAATGAAGAAGATGGATCACTAAATGGAGTAAGAGCTTTAAACAAAGTACTCTTACCAGAACCATTATCTCCTCGTATTACAGTAATTGGATTAACTGCTTTAGAAAAATCTATTGCAATATTATCACTACCAATACCATTATAGATTCCTATATAGTTTTGTAATTGTAGATAATGAAGTCTCATATATCTCTCCTAACAAGTACTTTCTTATTAATAAATTTATTGATAACTTCAACACATCTATCATATTCAAATTTATTTAAGTTCATAGGCTGAAGTATTCCTTCATCAAGAACCATGATATCCTTTATAAATAGTCCTTCAGCATCTATAGTTATATTAAACGTAACTCCAATAGGAGAATTGGATTCATTTACTCTTGTACAATAATAGAGATTGGGTTTATAATGATTAGAAAATCCTGCACTCATGATTTCATCTTTAGTAATACCCTCTCTAAGATCAATAGAATTACATAAATCAATAAGTCTCTTACCATGAGGACCAAACTCAGAAATTGCCAAATCCATTTTATTTACCCCCTATTCAAAAAATAAAGCGTGCCGAAGCACGCTCTTATTTTATATTTCATCATTGTATGCTGTTGCTGTTAGATTAGCTGCTTTAAGGGCGGCTTCCTTAGTTTCAAATGCTGCCATGAATGCTCCTGTATGACGGAACACCAAACCAGGAATATCCACAACCATTTCAGGAACAGATACCCATGCTTCATGATTATATATATCCTTAGTCTTTGGAACTACCTGGATGTTCCATTGATTTTCGCGTCCTGGGAAGACCACAACAACAATTTCATCATCAATATGACTGTCATTGTAATCTACCAACATATTTTGCCATCCTCTGCAGTATGCAGTAAAGACAGCAATTCTATTTTTTCTGTTGGCAATTCCTTCTGCTATAATATTACGGTCAGATATTTCCTCTTTAATCTGACCTAATATATTAACTAACACCATCTCAGCCATACGCAGACAGTCATCAAATGCTGCATCTTGTCTAGAACCATAAACTCCACCACTAGAGTTGAGAGTATTAAATGTTCCTACAAATGAAAATGGATTAGGATAACTTGGAACTCCATCCTGCCCATTATCGAATGCTTGCACTGCATACAGTGCCTTTACTAACAACATTTCCAGTTCTTCCTGTCCGAAAGCAGTGATTTCTGGATCTGCTGCTAATGCTCTGGCAACCTTACCACATGCAGCATACATAATTCCGTTTTCATAGAATTCCTTTTCAGTCTGATGATGATCGAATTCACCAAGGCCTACATCACAAGCGATATCAGCATTATCTATTCGATCTTGATCACGAGTCCTAATCACTTCTACTGAATTTACATTTTTCTTTGCGATAATATTGATAAGTGCCACACATAACACATCGTCTGCGTGGAAAACTCCATCGTGAACTACAACGGTCTGAATTTCGCTAAATTTTTTTTCCATAAGTTATTTCTCCTTTTTTTCTCTAAAACAAAAGTGTGTTAATTTTTATAGGGAGTAGCATTAAGCTACCCCCTATTCTTATTCATATATATAGTATATAATTGATTTTAGTTTTACTAATTATTTTCCAGTACTTCCAATACCACCAGTTCTGGAATCAGTACAATCATCATCCTCAGTAGTAAAATACTGAATAATGATTCCCTGAGCAATCTTATCCTTATACTCAAGTGTTACATTACTATCATTCTCAGATGTTAATGCAATCATAATGTGTCCTTCATTAGAAATATTATTATAATAATCAGCATCAATATAAGCCTGAGTATTAGCTAACTTCAAATGCTTCTTAATACCAATAGAACTTCTTGGAGCAATCATCAAAACCTTATCTGGATCAAGTTTAACCTTAATACCAGTAGGAACAATAATTGTTTGCCCTGGATGGATAGTTACTGTAAATGGTATCTGGAAATCATATCCAGCAGAAGCTACTGTGCTTCTCTTAGGAATGTCTATATCATCAAGATTTTCAGTGGCAATACTTGCCGCAAACTCTTGACTTTCTTCCTCAGTTTTACCTAATTTAATAAATGTACTTACTAATGCCTGTCTAAATGTTTCCTTGCTTACTTTCTCAAATTTCATGATTAATAATACCCCTTTCCCAAGAAATTAATAATTTTCTTGGTGCTTCTACATTATTTGAATTTGTTATATCTATTACATCAAATTTTTTCTTTATAAAGAAAGATTCGATGTCATCTTTATGGTTAGGATCTATTAGTTTAATAATTTTTGTTTTCTTATCTGCCCAAGCCATTTGCATTTCTTCTAAGATCTCTTCTTTGATTTCATCAATAGTTTTATTTCTTAAAAGAAATCTCATAACTTCATTTCTTAAACTTTCTTTTAATAACATTAAATACTCCTTTCAGACCATATATCTCCACTAGTTTCCTAGTGGAGATTATGGTTTTGATGTGTTGGATATTAGGTTATTTGTATGGAATTTTCCACTACTTAAATGTAGTGTAAAGAATACAAATTGATTTGATTAAATTATATAAAATTACCATCTACGATCACTTTCCTTAATAGCAAGTGTGTAAGTTTCATCTTCAATTCTATTTTTATAATAGATTTGAAATCCTGAACCTATAGAATCAATAGACTTTTTAACATCGATTAATCTTTGATTACTACTTCCTCTATATTGTAATCTTAGATCTTTATTTTTTTCTTCAAATTTACCATCTACTAAAATATCAGTATATTTTATAATCATATTTAGCATATGGTGAGTTAAAGGATCTGGTGGATCCATAAGTATTTTATACAGAATATTTTCAAACGTATATCCAGTATATAACCATACAGTTTTTGAATCACAAAATTTTTTCTTTATTTCAGATAATAATATAAATATATCTGGAATATTATCTTTGTATAAAGGATCTCCACCTAATAGAGTAATACCATCTACTTGTGGTTCAGATAAACATTCCATTATTTCTTTTTTTGCTTCTTCATCAAATGGTTTCCCAAACTTAGGATCCCAAGTCTCTGGTTGAAAACACCCTTTACAGTGATGATCACAACCAGATACAAATAATGAAACTCTTATTCCAGGCCCATTGGCCACATCATATTTTCTTATTGCTGAATAGTACATATTTACCACTCCTCATGATATTCTTTAGCGATATTACATGCCATCTGAAATGCAGCCTTTCCTCTATGATTTATTTCTAATAACAAGTCTTCATCGATATCATTCAGATTTGCTGCTGTATAGTCATCGTTGATATAGAAATATGGATCGTATGCTAACCCATCTCTGAAAGTACCACTTGGAACATCTTTTATGATACCATCAAATTTCTCTATTACTGATATAGTGAGATCTCTTTCTTTATCCATCAATACCATAGAGCATTCATAGTATGCTGGGCTCTCAGATACATTATGTTTCTTCATTTCTGATACTAATTTCTCTCTGATATTTTCAGTGGTATGAGCTCCTCCCCATCTAGCAGAATAAATTCCTGGTGCTCCATTGAATGCATCAATAAAGATACCAGAATCATCTGCTAATACACAATAATCTGGGTAGTTTTTAACATAATAACTTGCCTTGATAAATGCATTCTGCTGACAGTTTGTACCAAATTCCTCTGGTTCTTCAACAGGTTGTACATCTTTCAAACTACATACATTATCAATTCCAAATAAATCTAACACCTTTTTAATTTGTTTTACCTTTCCTTTATTAGTGCTTGCAATTAAAATCTTTTTCATTTTTTTTTCTACTCCTTTTCTTTTTAAGCATTTTACTTACTCATATATATAGTATATAACTAATTCATTTTTTATCCCTCTACCTTTAATAGGTAGAGGGATATTATATTACAGATGCATTACTCTATCATGTATATCAGCCATTCTACCCTGATTAGCAGTATTAGAAGATAAATAACCACATACTCTACGAACTATAGTCATCTTATTCAAATCTTTATTACCACAGTTAGGGCATTCCCAATAAAGCTTACCAGTCTTATCTTTCTTCATTTCAATCTCACCATCATATCCACAATTCATACAATAGTCAGATTTACTATTCAATTCAGCATACATAGTATTATCATAGATATACTGAATTACCTTAAGAAGAGCTGGAATATTTTTACCCATATCTGGAATTTCTCCGTACGAAATACATCCAGCAGTGCTTAATGATTGGAATTCTGCTTCAAATTTTAATTTACTAAATATATCAATTTCTTCTCTTACATTTACATGGAAGGAATTAGTTATATAATTTCTATCACAAATTCCTTCTACTTTACCAAATCTCTTTTGTAAGCATTTAGCAAATTTATACGTAACTGATTCGATTGGACTACCGTACACAGAAAATCCTAATTTAGTTTCTTCTTTCCATTGATTACATTTATCATTTATAAATTGTAATACTTTCTTAGCAAATGGTTTTGCTTTTGGATCAGTATGAGATTTACCAGTCATATATTTTACACATTCATATAATCCAGCATATCCATAAGATACAGTACTATAACCATTATAGAATAACTTATCAATTGTCTCACCTGATTTAAGTCTAGCAATAGCTCCATGCTGCCAATGAATAGGAGAAACATCAGACTTAGTACCTTTAAGATAATTAATTCTTGCCATATGAGCATCAAATACTAACTTAGATCTTTCTTCCATAATCTTCCAGAACTTTTTCTTATCTTTACCAGAAGAAAGTGCTACATCTACAAGATTTAATGTAACTACACCAAGATTAAATCTACCATAGAATTTATGTTTTCCAGTCTTTGGATCTACATAGTCACTAAGGAAAGATCTACAGTTATGAGAATTAATACCAGATACATCGAATCTATCAGATTCCGTTTCTACATCATATTCATATCTATCACGATGCCCTAAGAATTCAATAGAAATTACTTCACAATATTCTATAGAGGTTTCTTCAAAATACTTAGTAGAATTAGGTATTCTATCTCCTGGAACTAATTCAGAAGCATGAATTCTTCCACGCTGAGTTGGAAGTGGATGATCTTCTGTAAGTAGTATACTACGGTCTCCACTTATATTTAATCTATACCATCTACCCATATCATTATTTCTAGTAAACTTCTTAACTTCTACAAATCCATTAGAAGATTTATCCAGAATAAATAATCCAGGTGTTGGTATGAATAAAGATACTGGACTATATTGAATAGTATTATTATAGAACTTAGAAACTCTATCCCATGCTCTTTCAAAAGATTCTGTACGTAGTTTTCCATCAAGTTCATATGTAATGACTTCTTTTCCATCTACAGCACCCATACATGGGAATGCTTGTCCATTCTTTAATTCTTTCATTACTTTTTCAGAGATATAATCTGGTACCATTCTCTTTGCAGTACATTTAGCTGCCAATTCAGTAAGATACCAATATGGAGAATCCTCATGAATATTATCCTCTTCAAGTATATATAAGAGTTTAGGGAATACAGGAGTAATCCAGGCTCCCTTTTCATTCTTAATTCCTTGTATACGCTGTTTGAGAACCTCTTCAATGATCATTGCAAGGTCTTTCTTAAGACGTTTTGTCTTACATTCTCCTAAGTACATTGCTACTGAAACAAATGGAGTCTGACCATTAGTAGTCATAAGTGTAAGAATCTGATACTGAATAGTTTGTACACCACGAGTAATTTCTTTCTTTACTCTAGATTCTACAATCTCATTCTTTCTCTTTCTAGGAACATCCATTCCTTCAAGCTCTTTTTCTACTTCTTTTGCAATCTTCTTTCTAGAGATATCTACAAATGGAGCAAGATGAGAAAGAGTAATAGTCTGTCCACCATACTGATTAGAAGCAACCTGAGCAATAATCTGAGTTGCTACATTACATGCAGTAGAGAAAGAATGTGGTTTCTCAATCATTGTCTTTGTGATTACCGTACCATTCTGAAGCATATCTTCAAGATTTACAAGACAACAATTGAAGTCTTTCATAATAGAATAATCCATATCATGAATATGAATAATTCCATCCTTATGAGCTTGCATTACTTCATCAGAGAATAAATACTTCTTACAAAGTTCTTTACTAACTTCACCAGCCATATAATCTCTCTGAGTAGCATTTATAGTAGGATTCTTATTTGCATTCTCTTGAGTTAATTCTTCATTCTTATTATCAATAAGATTCATAATTCTCTCATCAAATGTTTTACTTCCTCTATCAATAGTTCTCTGATATCTATAACGAATATAATTACGTGCTAATTCAAATTCACCCTTAGACATAATTCCATTCTCTACCATATCTTGGATTTCTTCAATATCAACGCTTCTATCATATTTAGAGCATTTATACTCAATATAATCAGCAATCTCACATATTAAACTATCACCAAGTCTAGATGTTGGAGTATCAAGTTTAGCTTTCCTGATTGCTACTACAATCTTATTCTTGTCGAAATCCACTTCAGTACCATTACGTTTAATAACCTTCATATTATACTTCACCTCAAATTTTTGAATTTGTGCAGTACTATAAAGTTTCTTTATAAATGAATTATGATTTTTGTGTAAAAAATGAACCATCCTTGATAATGAATAGACAAAACCAATGCTGACGGTAACATTAGAAATCTCCCTACCCGAGAGGGGTAGGGAGACTAATAGTTTAATTATAAAATGTAAGCATAAGAGTATTTAGCAGTAGTTGCCTTAGGTTCAATTTCTATAGTACCATTAATATCAGAAGTAACCATTTCACGAACTTCAATATTACCATTAATCCAAGTATCATTAGCCTTAACAGCAATCTTAAGTCCAGCAGTACCACCATTAATCCAAACTGGATCAATCTCATTACCAACTACAAAACCATCACTATTGATATCTATGGTCTTACTACCTACAATTTCTATAGTACCATTAATGTAGCCTTCAACTGTCTTAACTACGAACATATTAGCATCAGTATACTTAACGTTTATACCATCTACTTCAGTCTTATCGCAGTCAATCCAACCACCATTATTCATAATACCATATACAATTATAGTACCATTGATATCTTCATGAACGCCAAACATTGGGCGAACAGAACCTTCAATGTATGCTTTATTGCCATAATGATCACGATATTCAATATCATGTGCATTTCTAGGACTTACAGGCTGACCAGCTCCATTTACATATACAGGAATAATAGCCATAGCCTTTACATACATATTAGCACTTTCATACTGAGTGTAATCTACATCGGAAGCTTCACAAGTAATATCATCAATACCTTCTACATCTTTACCAATGATAAATCCATTAGAATTCAGCCAAGTATTAGATTCACACTTAACAGTTACACTACCCAACCAATTTCTAGCATACTTAGCTTCTACATACATACCATTTTCTTTAGCATCAGCAATGTATTCATCGATGTTTTCGAAGTTTTCACCAGTAGTATGGTCATAATCTTCAGTAGGATCACAAGAGATGATATTAGTCATTGCATTAGCTACATCAAATGTACCATTGATATCAGTTACAATAGGATCTTCATGAGGAATTCCTACTACACCAGCAATATAGGTTCCATTCTTAAATTCAACACGATATACATCTATAGGATTTGGTATGATTTGTCCTGCACTATTATAGTATGTAGGAATAGAAACCATAGCCTTTACATACATATTAGCACTTTCGTAATTAGTGTAATCTACATCGGAAGTTTCACAAGTAATGATATTATTATCATCATCTTTATTTTCCTCGTAGTTTGCAAGAACGTAGAAATCAGCATCCTGATAGTAAACATTTTCATCGTCCCACTTATCACAGCTAATTTCAATATTAGGAACTTCAAGTACTACAAGAAGTGAACCAGTGATATCAGCCCATTTCTTACCAACACTCTCAACTTCACCAGAAATTTCTCCACCATCTTGTTCAGATGATTCATAAGGCTCAGTATATTCATAATCGTCTATATCTTTGCCCTTAGGGAATGTATATACAGTTTCCAGTTCACCAGTTTCTTCATTTGTATTCTTAAGTACTGTATCAAATACAAACAGTTTAGGAACCTTTATTGAACCTTCCATTTCTTTATATACATAAGGAGTTATTTCAATCTCACCAGTAATGGTATTCTCATCATTATCAAATGAAACAGGCCATGCTACCCTCAAAGTACCGTCAATAGTATCTTCATGACTTGGAGCTTCTACTTCTCTAGCAACATTGAATTCGCCATTGATGTAATGATAGCCACCAAAACCAACAGTCTCAACTTCACCAGAAATTTCTCCACCATCTTGTTCAGTCTTATCGAAAGGCATTTCGAAAGTAGCATCATCAACATTGGTACCTTTATCGAAAGTAAACAGAACTTCATCATTCTTATTCTTGAATAAAGTAGTAAATGTGAAGAGTCTAGGAACATCTACTGAACCATTGATGAATGCAGATTCACCAATAGTTTCAACAGATACATTACCAGTAATCAAATCACCAGAGGAAGAAGATGACTTAGCTTGTTCATTTTCTATGAAACCTTCCATTACTGCAACATTATCAGCATTTGAGATTACATCATATGAAGAATTATAATGGTAATTTATATTATTCGAATTAGTAACAGACAGATCAAATGCAGTAAATTTAGGAATTATAAGATTACCATCTGCACAGTTAAGATAATCTTGTATAGTATAAACTCCAACTCCTACTTCACCATTGATTTGCATGTTATTACCAGACATCTTTTGAAGTATGGTCAAATTAGTACCATTGATATATCTAAGTATAGGTACACCAGGTATATCAAAGTATCTGATTACCAATGTAGGTCTAAACTTTCTATTATAATGCTCTTTAGTATATACACATAAAGGAGCATTAGATGCTTCATCAGTAGAGTTTAAATAAATGCCTACAGTATTAGATTTATTAGTTATCTGAGATTTCAAAGAATCTGTTATGTCTATCATAGAATTGGTAGTACCAGCTTCTACATAGACTGTATCAATGAGTTCTCCTTTTGCAGGAGCATTTTCCCAATAAATTGTATTTTCTGACCAAGGTCTACCATTATATGCATTTACATTATATGTATAATCATGCTTAAGCTTCATAGAATAATACAGATTGACTCTTGCATCAATCATATTTTCTATAACCTTAGATGGAATATCCTGAACTCCAGAAAATTCAATCATTGCTGCTGCATTATTAGTTAATGAATTACCAACCTGTGCAGCATTATTTTTACCATAATTTGTTCTTGGATAACTTGAGAGTACATATGAATCTTGATATACATTCAATCTATACTCTTTAATAGGTGGGGCTACTGTAGTTAATTTAGCTACAAAACTATTATCTAATGTACTCATATTTTCATCTCCTCATTGTATTGAGTAATTACTTAGATACTACAGTACTAGTAGCATCAATTCTAATATTATCAAATTCGGTAGGGTTAGCAAGAGCAGACTTAGACTGTACTCTTACAAAGAACTCTTTACTTTCATGAGCAGAAAGATTATCAAGAGAAATTGAATAGTATGTACTTGGAGTAACAAAGTTTTCTTCAGTAGAAAGCTGAACCCAAGTATTACCATCTTGATGTATAGTTCCAACTAATACACCATTTTCTTTAACTTGAATTTCCTGACCGTCAATATCTTTAGGGCTATTAATAACTAAATCTTTAACCGATTTAGAAGTATTGTTATTTACAATAACTTTTACAGGAACAGAAATCTGACCACAGCACATAACCCCAAGATCTAATTTAGTAATAACTTCACCAAAGTTAGTAGAAAGAAGTTCTCCATTTTCATTATAGAATAAGATAGATGGGTAAGTTCCTTCAAATGTTACCAGTACAGTAGTTTCACCAAGTACTGAATCAGTAAGTACAATCTTCAATGTATTAGTCTTACCAAATTTAATGTGATTCTGAGGAATATCAAAAGATAATTCATTAGTAGGAACCTTCAAGAATGTACTAGTAGAAATAGGAGTTTCTACTTCATTAATATATGCAGCATATTTTACTTTATCATTATCTGCATCATAAATGGTAAAAGTATATGTATAAGTATCTTCATCTAAAGTACCAATAAGAGAAGGATACTTATCAATCTTAGTAACTACATAAGTTTCAGAAGCAGATGCACCATATTCATCTTCTACTTCAATTCTAATAGTATTAGTAGCTTCAACTATATTCGTTGTAGTATCATCAATTTCTTTAAATGCACTATTAGGAATAGTTTCTCTTGTATCCTTATTAGAGATTGCATTATATCTAGTGATGACTAATTGATTATTTACAAATATCTTATAGTTTACATTTCCACCTTCTGGATCAGAGATATTAAAGATTACATCAACATCACCAGAATGAATCTTATTACTAAGAGCACGGAAATACTCAATTACTGGTGCTCCATTTGTTGGGAAATTAGCAACTATACTAGATATATTAGAACTAAATTTCTCAGGAATATAGAGTACATAATCTATCTGAGTCTGGTCAAAAATCTGGGTATAATAATCAGATGTAAGAGTTTCTACCTCAGTTAATGTAAGACCAGAAGTTTTAACATCCTCAGGTTTTTCCAATGGAATCCATACAGTACCAGTAGTTCTTCCATAGATTTTCAATACAGAAATATCAATACTTCTAGTAGGATCATCACCTATATCAGTTGGATCTGCTTCAAATACCCAACGATAAGTAATTCCATCAATAGTATTGTCAAAATACCTACTAATAGTTTTAGATGCTTTAATAGTAATTTCATCTAAAGTTAACCAAGAAGAATTATCAGAATCATATACTTGGAATTTAGCAATTAATGGAAGTCTACAAGATTGAGGAATTATGATATCATATTTACGAGCAACAATTCCATTAGTAAATTCAATAGGAACTGTTACAGAAGAATTTCTAGTGCTAAGCATAGTTTCTGTATTGCCGTCAAATAATACACTAAAGCTTTCTTCATCAATATTGATACCAGCAGTTTCTCTATCAGCAGCAGTAGTAGGAATTGCTGTCTGAGAATTTGCTACATAACCTTGACCTCTGGTATAGTATGTGTTTCTATTATTGAATGAAAGAGCAATCTTGATTTTATTTTTCTCATTATTGGTTGGAGTATTATCAAAATTAAATTTCAAAGAACTTAATCCAGAATAACCCTTGCAATCAAATGCTGTTTCATCAGTAGTATAAACAAATGATTCACCAGTAGTTTCCTCAGATGCCATAGTAACATTATTATTTACCCAGACTTTACCACTATCAAGAGTGGAGTATACTGAGTTATCAATGCATGATAATGTATAATCATCAAAACCTCTTTCCCAATCAAGAGTAGTACCAATAGCGATAATCTCTCCATTAGGATTTGCGGTATAGAATGTTTCTACATTATTTACCATGGCTGAAATGAGATATTTATTTGCCATGAAATTACACCTCCAAATTTATTGTATTAAATTTATTTACGGCATTAATATATTGTCTCCCTACCCCTTTCAGGGTAGGGAGAAAAATTAGGTGTATTATGACAAATTTATATCAAAATTACAAGATTTATTTTTCTTTATATTAAGCTTTTTAGCAAATGACTGTACATTTCCATCTGGTTGTTTAATAGCTATGATGAAGTCTCCTTCAAAATCATTCTTAGAAGATAATTTGATTTCTAATTTTATTCCTTCATTTATTATTACAGAAAGAATAGATTTAAAGAAGATATCAATATCATCATTTATTTGAAACCTCTTCTTCCATCCAATATGGTAAGAACAAGTATGACATTCCAGATTAGCTGCACCTTCTATATTAGATACACCATCAGTATAAAATCCTTTATACTGAATAATATCATGATAATCACTATCTTTATCCTCAGTAATATAGATAGTATTTTTATTATTCTTAGGAATAATAACAAAATCTATTTTAGTATCATCATTAATTTTAAAACTACCATCTTTAGTATTAAACATAGAATGGAATCCATTACCAATTAAATGTAATTCTTCTACCTTTTCTTTTTCAATATCTAAGAAAGAATTTTCAGTTTCTTCATCTTCAAATTCTGGTACATAATTTTCATCATTATATTTACAGATCCACATAAATGGATTACATCCTTCAGGAGTTTTAAGAGTCTTTAAGAATTCCATATCATTTCCCCCTATAGTATCTTATTATATACTTGTATTTATATGTTTAAAAATTAATAAGTTACCCCACTACCCTTGCGGTAGTGGGATAGCCTATCTTAGGTTAAGTGTGTATTATAAAATAGAGAGGAAACGCATTATACATAATAACCCTGGAAGCGGATCTTAAATCCAGTAGAACCAGGAGATGCAGTAGCAGGTACTGCGATCTTGAAGCGACAAACTGCATACTTAGTAGTATCAACGCCGAAACCATTCTGAGCGTTTGCAGAAGTATCAGTGCCCTTCAGAACATAGTCAACAGTAGCGTCACCAGTGAACTGAGTGGTGTCTGCTGCAGCGTTCCAAATGCTTACGGTATTACCGCTACCAATTGGGCTCCAAACATCCTCACCATTGTCCTGCTCACCGTTTACATTAACCTGAATCCAAGAATCTGCAGCGATTGGATCGGTAAGAGTACCAGCACTGTCAAAAGCAGTTACGGATACCTCGATCATATCATGAACAGTATCGGTACCAGTCTGTGCAGTATTGTCATGGTTATTCCACAATGCTACAACTTTCTCTTTAGACTCCTCACCAGCTTTTACTACGCCAGGGGCCCAAGAATTAGTAGTGCTACCTTCAGTCTGTGCACCAGTAGATGCATCAACATTTACTTCGTAAATGGAAATAATAGGTGCTGCCATAATTAAATTCCTCCTTGTATATAAATGGATTATTTTATTTTTCTCATTGTATTGAGTAATTTTCCTTACTACTTAGTTGATTATTAAAAAATTAAGACTTATTTGGACTAATCTTAACTAATACATTGATATCAGTAATATCATCCTGTACAGACTTAATGTTGCAACGAAGTGGTGTATTAGCTAATACTACTTTACTAGTAGGATTTACAGATTTAGTAAGAGTATCTACAGAAGTAATTTCTACTTCGTCAAACTCATTCCACTGTCCAGACATGAAATACTCAACCCCAACCTTTATAGGATCAGTAACTGTTGAACCTACAGGGAGAGACATAGTAATCTCTTCAAGGTTAGCCTTAAATGGAACAATGTGTTCTACTGAAGAAGGACCAGCTACATTAGCATCCTGGAGTACAAATGATACATATCTAGAAGTATCCCCGCTAGATGCTCCAGCAGTTACCATATCTTGAAGGTCTTTGTCTAATTTTACGAATGATACTGAACCATCTGGGATGCTAGCACCAGCAGGAGTAGAGGACGGATTATATTTATAAATATAATATCCCTGGAAACCAGTAAAATCACCAAAATCTGCATTGATGTTACTGGTAGTTGAATTAATAGTATCAACAACAACATTATCTGCTATTTTAGTGATAGTACCATCTTGAGAATTCAATACATAAACATGACCTTTATCATTAGTTGCAACTGCAGTAGGTTTACTACCTACAGCGATTTTAGCAGAAACTGAAGTGCCTACAAGCTTATAAACCATATTGCTTGCATATCCAGTTACCCACTTATTACCATTAATATCACAGCAGATATTATATGGAGAAGAACCAGCAATCTGAATAGTTGCTACCAGTTTATCAAGCTTATCAATTTTACTTACAGTATGAGAACCAATATTGGTTACCCAAATAATACCATTTCTATCAGCACAGATACCAGATGGGCCACGTCCTACTTTAATAGATGCTACTACTAAATCATTTACAATCTTAGTAACAGTACCACTAGCATAGTTTGCTACATAAATATTACCATCTGAAGTACAGCAAATGCCACGAGGATTTTTACCTACACTAATAGTGGTAGTTGCGTATGTTTCACCATTAATCTTAGTAACAGTGTTACTATTGAAATTGGTTACATAAAAATCACCATTATGTGATTCACAAATACCAACAGGACGTGATCCTACGTTTACAGTACGCTGAATTACGTTATTCTTGTAAATCGATACAGAGTTTGCACCATAATTTACTACAAGTACACGACTCATATCCGTAGCTACTAATACAGACATAGGCTTGTTATTAGTGCTAATAGGATAGCCAGATACAATAGTATCATTAGTCATCTTATATAGTTTATTGATGTCTGGATTTACATAAAACACATCGTTTAGATATGACATAATTTTTCCTCCTTTATCTAGATTATATTTATGTTTAAAATAGTCTCCGAGAGGAAATTTCCTCTCGGAGGGCTAACTACTATCTTCTTTTTTCTCCTCTTCTTTATCATCATTAGTATATATACCATCAGCATCTTCTTTGAGTATATACTCATGCCTAGTAATTTTAATGATAATATCAATCCATTTAAATACTCCTTTAAGAGTAGATAATTGATTAAGTAACTCGAATCCAATCAAACCAACCATAAATGAGGAGAATACCAATCCTTTAATTCCAATATATGTTATTATAAAATCTGAAAAAGAATATATTGTAATAGAAGCCGTAATAGTAGAAAGTATTACTTCTATAATATTAAACTTCTTGATAGGATTGTTAAGCACTTTAAGATAGTCTTTTGAAAAGCTTCCGAGAAATGATATAAAAATTATTAGGATTATATTTAATATATCATCAATCGCCAGCAGATTTAATATTATTTCCATTGTGCTTTTCACTCCAATTTACATATATGGATGTCGATCCTAATATTAAGAAGAATGAAACAAGCATTATTACTAACAAATTTATTGTATCATTAATATTCTTGATTTTAGTTTGGTTCCTCCAATACTCATATCTATCAATCATATGATCATATGATACAAAAAGTTCTTCATGCTCTTTTAATACATCTCCAATATTATATTGCTCTACTATAATTATTGTATCATTATTAGTATATGATCCATTAGAATCAATATCTGGTATATTAAATATATCATAAGAGTCATAAATATAACTACAAACTAGAATATTATATTTAGATATTTCATCAATACCTTTAGAGTTATACATCTTTTCTAAATTTTTAAAACTAGGTTCATCTATAAATGATTGTTCTATATAATCATCTATTTCTGGTCCATCTATATATAGAATATCTCCATATACGTCTTTCATCAATATTCTATCTATTGTATTCTTATACAATAATTTATTCGTATTAGTATTATATTCTTCTTCCCATGATTTAAAAGTTCTATTTGGACCCATTAAAGTTTCTTTATCAGCCAATATCTTATTTCTATTAGCAACCCAGAGTCTATTATTAGCATTCATATGATTTACATAAATCTTATTCATATTATTTTGAAGTAATCTAGTAAGTTTATTTTCTTTATTAGATTCCATATCTGTCTTTAGTTCATATATATTATTAGAGTACTCAATGAATATATCTTTAATGATATATTCCTTTAGCTTATTAGTATTCTGCTTAGTTTGAATATTCTTTTCTTTTACAATGGCTTTGATAGCATCAAACCTAGCAGATTGAGTTGCTGCACAAGATTCATAATATATTTCTTCTATTAAAGAATTTTCTTTATAAGCTCCATATAAAATGAATATAGAAAATAATATTGGAAAAATAGATAGATACATTAAAATTCTTAAATTTCTTTTTCTTTTTTTCATTAACCATTCAGTCATAATGGTTACCCCCCTAAATAACATGATAGCCATTTAATTTAAAGTCCATTATTTGACTAATCGGGACATATTTATAAATGCAGAAAAGGAGGTTAAAGATATGGATAATTCTTCAAGTCCTATTAATGAGATATTTAAAGGAAATTCTAATATTAATAATATATTTAAAGAAGATTCTAATAATAAATCAGAATCTCCACCACCACAACCATCTAATACTAATAATGATGTAACTACTTCTAAAACTACTACTAGTGCTATTCCTATAGTTGCTACATACAAAGAACCTAAACATTTTTTCTTTAAAACAATAAGAAATACATTTTTAAGAGCTTTAAATGTAAATACATATTTTATTCTATTATATACAGTAGCTGTAATAGTTGATGGTGTTTATGATTTACATATAAATACTAATGATATTTTAATTGGTTATACTGTAATTGTAGGTAAGAATCTTATTAATCATGGTATTAATTCTGTACTTAATTCTAAGAGCGGAGAAATGCCAACTAAACAAGATTCATTACAAACTACTCAACCAACAGCAAAACCACCTACGAATGTCATTGTAGATAAAAAATAAAATATTAATTATAAGGGAGGATTTATATTATGGCTTTTCCTATGTATACACAAGGAGAGATTAGAACTGATGTTGCAAGCATGAATATTGGTGATTTCATTGCAGCAGAATATACAACTAATGCATATAGCGAAGTTGGTGAAATTAATACCTTTGGTGAAGTAAGTTCTGAACTTACTGATTATTCATCTGAAAACCTCATGGGTGTAATTTATTATATGAAGATGGATAAAGGTTTGCTTGTACCTTGCTGCCAGATGGGTAATACTTTATCCTATTATAATTTGGCTTTTAATAATCTTATTCATGGTACAGTAATTACTTTGAATGATCAAGATTTCTTGTGGAGACTGCTTTCTGAGAAAGAATTTAATCTTATGCGTACTAATCTTGGTGGAGTAATTGATGCAAATCATAAAGCAGACCAGTTTGGTTCTGGAAATGAGTGGGTAAGCAATATTAACTATCAAGCTTATGGTGGAGTAATGAATGTAGCAAGCAATGCAGGTACTGCACCTTCATTTGTAGCTACTAATACTACTACAAATGCATTCCGTCTTGCACTCAGTTATGTAGATAATCCTAATTCTACTGATCTGTATCATTAATAGGGGGAATTAATCATGGCTGAAGAAATTACATTCGAGGATGGCATGACTAAAGTTGCTTCTAATTGGTCAGAGATGTCTGATGAAGATAAGGTTGCAGCATTTAAATCCGTTGATATTAATAAAGAAGCAACTATTAGAGATTTGAGTAAGATTTCTCCATTTATTGCTCACATGTATTATGAAGACTAAGAAAGGAGGATACAAATGGCTGACTTTTTAAATGATCCTCTTGGTACAAAATATGGATGTTCATATAGATATAGTAGTGGAACTCTTGGTACATTTAGTGCACTTTTGAATGAGCCAACTATCCCAAGAAGAGTCAAAGACCCAGTTAAATTAGATGGAGCTGATTTTGAAGCAGTGGATGTTCCATTTGCTCCTGTTGTAAAAATTGGTTCCTATATTCAGATGCTTACTACTTATACATATCCTACAAATAAATATGCTTTAGGTAGTGGTACTGAAGAGGTTACTAAAGAAGAAGTAGACTTCTCCAAATTTAAGAAAGTTATTTCTTTCTCTTCTCTTGGAGAATTTGCTATTACTGCTATTCCAAAGGATCAGCTTTTAGTTAGTAAGAATCTTATAGCCACCTTTGATTATCCTAATGGTATTGAGCATATTAATATTACTGCTAATAATGCTACAGTTTATGTAGCTCTTACCAAGGATAATGTAAATTGGGTTAAATATGATACTGAAAATGAAGAGTGGGTACCTGTAGATCTTACTGCTACTACTGATGTACTTAAGACTACTATGATGCCATTGGCAACGCTTACTTCTCTTACTAGTACTGAGTATAATAAATACTTTAATAGTATGGATTATGTAGGAATTGCTATGGTCATGAGTATTGAGCCAACTAGTGTAGATTCAAATACTGGTGAAGAGACTTATGATACAACTAAGTCTTATACAATTACCCCAATTGAAATTAACTATGTTGGTGATGATGATGCTAGTGGAGATCCATTAACTCAGTATTTCAATTTCATTAAAGTAGGATATACTCCTAAGGGAGATCCACTTTTAGTTGCAGATAGAGTAATTCAAACTGGTATTGCATACTCTGCTTTGAATAATGCTAATTATGACTTCTATAATGGAAGAACTAAAGCACCTATGAGTACTCCAACTCAACCAATGTATATGAGACTTCTTAATGGTGGTTCTTCTGAAGAAGATGATGAATACTATAAGCTTATCATCAATGCTCCATCATCTGTGCTCAATGGTAAAACTGTAGATCAAACATTTAATGTTAATCTTGGTTCTATGACTAATATTGTAGCAACTTCAGAAGATGATGAAGGTACAGCTCCTGGAACTACTACTATTTTGTATCGTGGTGGTGAATCACTTGCAAATCGTAAAAAGAATATTGCATATAATGCATCCAATTCTTCTTATGGTTGGAGACCAGTGCTTGAAATAGATTGTACCTCTAAAGAAGCTAATCAGACTTATCCAGGTCCTGCTCTTCCAGAAGTACATACCTTTGCTGAATTGACTAAGGGTAAATGTATTTCTTGTGACTTCTATTCTAAGTGGTCATCTAATCAATATGCTAGTGGTAGCTTAATGAATTTTGGTAAAGCTAGATTAGGATTGCTGAGTGATTACAAAAATACTAAATCTGGTTCTTTCTATTTTATTTGTGTAGGATACACTAATAAGGGAGAAAAGATCTTGGTTGCAGATAGAAATATTGCAACTGGATTTAATGGTATTGGTAATCTGATGAATGCTTTTATCTCTAGTACTGCTGCATATAGTTATATTGAAAATCCAACAAAACTTGATGGAGTATTCATAAATAATTATCAGCTTACTTTGGTTCCATCATCTAATGATCCAACTGAAACTGTTTTTGATGTTGGAATGTGGAATAATATAATTACCAATGAATATGATAGAACTAAGACTATTGACCAGATTTGGCATACAGATAAGATTGCATCTGTAACATCTTCTATTTCTTCTATTACAGAGAACTATATGATTCTTCGTGGTGGAGAAGACATGGCTAAACAGCTTACTAGACAGAAGTCTATAGCATTTAGTGGAGCATATTACGAGGAAATTGGATATAGACCTATGATCATTGTTTCTAATGAATATAGGTACTCTGATTTGCATATAAACTTCAAGACTGGTTATGAATTAAATGAAAATCAGGATAAATTTGAAATTACTTGTAATGTATATGATCCAAATGATGTTAAGATTCAATATAAACTTACTGAATCCAGTACTGGAAAAGCTTTAACTTCATATAGTGATTCTTCAATAAGAACTATACCTATATCTGAATTTACTGATTCTCCTAATAATCCAGAAGTTGATATAGTTGTAAAGAAGAATAATGTTGATTATACTATTGATACTATATCCTTAGTAGTAGAAGATAATTATAGACTTTCTTCTAATAGAACTTTTGCTAAGAACTTTGGTGGATTTGAATCTACTGGTGCTAATACAGAGCAGTATTATATTGATACTGAATCTAATAGTATTAAATCTACTAATAGAACACAAAAGGGAAACTATGTAGAAGTATCCTCTATAACTGATAGAATTAAATTTTAATATAATTTAGCAGACTTTATCCCCATACCCAATCGGGTATGGGGATATAGTATGACTATGGAAAATGATAAAAGCGGCAGATAATCTTAATGTGTACGTAAGCAGATTATCTTAAATATATTTTAAGAGGTTTCTTATTAATAAGTTATTGATTGATTTAGTTATTTGGGCTATTTCGACAATTTGATAATGAAACTTAAAAAGTTAGAAAGGATGAAATTTATGCTAAAATCTATTAATTCTTTGATGACGTGGATTATAACTATATTCATAGTTATAATAACCACCATAATCGCTAGTTTTAGTATATATAATACTTTAAATTCTCATCAGGTATTTTCTAATATACTAAGAGAAAGAATGGTTGAAGATAATAAAAATATTATTAAATATGAAACTCAGACTGCGATAAGTATAATAGAATATTATTATAGTAAAGAGATGAAAGGTGAGATTACTAGAGAAGAGGCTATGTTAAAGGCTGCTGATAGTATACGATCTATCAGATATGGAAATAGTGGATATTTCTTTATTTATGATATAAATGGTAATACAGTAGCTTTCCTTGGTAAGGATTTAGAAAATAAGAATAAACTTTATAATGTTAATTCTAATGAAAATCATTATATTAAAAATCTAATAGAAAATACTAAGAATAAACCATATGGAGATTTTACTACAGTTAAGATAAATAAACCATATGGAGATGGGGAACAAGATAAAATAGTATATTCTAGATTATTCACTCCATATAATTGGATAGTAGGAACTGGATTATATAGTGGTGATATGGAAGAAGATATATTACCAGTAATACAACAAAATGAAATATATGGAAATAGAATAGCTATGTTTATTTTATTCTTATCTGTTTTACTATGTGTATTCTCATACTTTGCAATCAATAAATTTTATTGTATAATAAATAAACCATTGAATCATATTACTGATCGAATGACTAGAATATCTACTGGTGATTTAAATACTACAAAAGATGATGAGTTCAGTGATAAAATATTTAGCGACTCACTAAATGAATTTGCTAGATTAAATAAAGCTTCTAATATAATTGCTAAGAATCTTACTTCAATTCTTGGATTTACATCTAATTCCATAAATAAGATAATTAATATATCTAAGAAGCTCAATCTTATATCTAACTCTAATTCAGAATACTTAAAGAGTATTAATAAAACTATAAATGATAGTTATGAGAAATATGAATATGAATTAGATAGTATATCTATTTTACATAAGATGGTAGAGAAAGATAAAGCATACTTAACTGAAACTAAAGATAATGTATCTGATACTAATAAAGGATTACATACTCATAGTGAAGCAATTAATAGTATTAAAGATATGATTCATAAGATGAATATGAATCTATTATCTAACAAAGCAAAAAATAAGAATACTATAAATGCAATTAAAGAAATTATTTCTAGTTATGATAGAATTGATTCTACCATAAATCTTAGTAATAATATAATATCTCAGATTAATAATTATCTTACTGATATAAAGAAAACTATGGATTCTAATAATACATCTATTAAAGATATTAATAATCTTATAGATCTAAATATAAAGAATCAAGAAACTATAAACAATCTTCATTCTATTATATCTAATTCTAAAAATGGATATGATACTATAATTAATTCTATCTATTCAGAGGTAGGAAATTTAGATAGTTCTATTGATTATATCAGTAAGATAGATGATTCTTTAAATGATGGATTAGACAAAGTTTCTAATACTTGTAAAGATTTGAATGCTTCTATTAATAATATAAATCATATTATATGTGATTTAGATATAAATTATGTAGCTTTAGATGAAATAAATACTAAGTTTAAGAATATAAATAAAGAAATTCAATTAGTAATCAATTATTCTAATGATATGAATTCTAATATGGATCAATTATCTGATTATATTAATCAGTTGAATAGTATAATTGAAAAGATAAATACAGAATTGAAGAATATAGAGAAATAAAATGTATCCCTCTACCTTTCGGTAGAGGGATTTTCTTTCTCTTTCCTAGTATCATTAGACTACGTAGTAGTCTGTAGAAATTTAACTTTTTACTCAGTCGAGATTTTTTCATATCCATATATTTCATTATCTTTTTCATCTAATCTATATGGAGGTTGTGGTACTTCTAAACTCATTTTATCTGTTAAAGTGATACTTTGAATAGCACCATATACAGTAGTAGAAGCCATACTATTTCCTCCCTCTCCATATCCAATAACAAATGATTTATAATTAGTAGTACTTCCAGATCCCAATAGATTACCATTCATATAATATGTAAAAGTATTATTTACTATATGTACACTAAAAGTATTATATACTGATAGTGTACTTAGGCTTCCTGCTTTTACTCCTTGTTGTTCTTTTTCATTTGAAATTAAGTTAAAAGGTGCATGTTTATTAATAGTTATATCATTAGATGATCTAAATGGTGGAATCATCTCGTTACTTGTTGCTGTAGAATCTGTATATATCTTTTCATCTATAATATAACTTTGCCCATTAGTATTTACATGAGGAGAAAATATTAAAATAGCTGCTACTACAGAAGCAGATACATAACTACTATTTTGTTTAGTAACATATCTCCATCTAAAATTTAACCATATATCATTACCATTAAACAAAGTATATTTACATGCCATAGTATGTATATATAATCCTTCATATGCATATAAACTATT
>Ga0256405_10004295_pt1 | contig 27080 bp, 16 predicted proteins | sample RumenRJG_02DNA_FD_189096 | JGI IMG/M metagenome (GOLD analysis project Ga0256405, IMG submission 189096) | Bovine rumen microbial communities from Lethbridge, Alberta, Canada - RJG_02 | ecosystem: Host-associated > Mammals > Digestive system > Stomach > Rumen | place: Canada: Alberta... | reverse complement strand
AGCAGTGTGCACAGGTCGGATAAAATAAAATAAGAAAATCAGGAGAGAGAGATGTACGATCAGGTAACTTTAAAATTAAATGTAGATCCATGGATTCTCAGTGCTTTAAAAGAAGATATCACAAGTGAGGATGTCTCCACAAACAGTGTCATGCCTCATCCACAGGCAGGAGAAGTGGATCTTATCTGCAAAGAAGATGGCATTATATGCGGGCTGCAGGTATTCGAGAGAGTGTTTACACTTCTCGATGAAAAGACAACCGTTGAATTTTTGGTGCAGGATGGAGCAGAAGTTCATAAGGGACAGCTTATGGCAAAAGTGCATGGCGATATCCGGACCCTTTTATGCGGAGAGCGTACCGCACTGAATTATCTGCAGCGTATGAGCGGAATTGCAACCTACACACATTCCGTGGCAGAATTATTAAAAGGAACCGGAATCAAACTTCTGGATACCAGAAAGACAACACCAAACAATCGTATTTTTGAAAAATATGCAGTAAGAATCGGTGGTGGAAATAACCACAGATATAATCTTTCCGACGGGGTATTGTTGAAAGATAATCATATCGGAGCTGCAGGCGGAGTAAAAGAAGCGATTGCTGCTGCAAAGGAGTATGCACCGTTTGTTCGTAAGATTGAGGTAGAAGTAGAAAATCTGGATATGGTAAAGGAAGCTGTGGAGGCAGGTGCGGATATTATCATGCTGGATAATATGGACACCGATGCGCTGAAAGAAGCCATCGCCTATATTGACGGACGGGCAGAGATTGAAGTTTCCGGAAATGTGACGAAAGAAAATATTGCAAGACTGACCGGGCTTGGCGTAGATTATGTTTCCAGCGGAGCACTGACACATTCGGCTCCGATTCTGGATATTTCTTTGAAAAATCTGCATCCGGTAGAAAATTAAAGAAGGTGGGATTCCAGAAATGAGCGGGGAAGAAAGGCGTGGAAAAATTATACAGGCACTAAAAAACAGTGACAAAGCAGTTTCTGCCACGACACTGGCAAAAGAATTTGACGTGAGCAGACAGGTCATTGTGCAGGATGTTGCACTTCTTCGGGCAAATGGAAAAAATATATTCTCGACCAACCGGGGGTATCTGATACAGGAAGATGAGGAGACAACCCGTGTATTTAAGGTACAGCATGAAGATGATGAGGTTGAAAAAGAGCTGACAACGATTGTGGATCTCGGAGGAACCGTTGAGGATGTATTTGTATATCATAAGGTATACGGAGTGCTTCGGGCAGAGATGAATATCAAATCCCGTATGGATATCCGCAATTATATGGAGGAGATCCGTTCCGGGAAATCCAGTCTGCTGAAAAATGTTACTTCCGGATATCATTATCATACGGTCCGGGCGGAACGCGTGGAAATTCTGGATATGATTCAGGAGGAATTGCAGAAGAAGGGGCTCCTTGCAAAACTACAGGATTATGAACCTGTTGATTTTTGGGGACAGAATAATTATAATGAGTAAATGACTACTATTGTGATTATTGATAAGAAGTCAGGGAAAGAATAAAAAGGAGAAGGATGGAATGAGCGACGAGTTTACAACAAACGAAAACGGTTCAAAAACACCGGAGGAAACAAACTTTCAGGATTATACGGCACCGGAAAATGAGATCGTACAGAATGAAACATCACAGATGACGCAGGAACAGCCGGAGACTTCTTATGGAGCAACATCGGCAGAGGAAAATCCGCAGCCGGATAATACGGCATATGCGTATGGACAGACTGCGTACCAGCAGGCATATCAGAGTGAACAGTCACAGCCGAATGCATATCAGCAGGCATATTACGGACAGACACAGGCAAAGGGAACAGGAACCGGATTTGGAATTGCCTCACTGGTTCTTGGAATTTTATCTGTTTTTACATTTGCATGCTGCATTAATTATATTCTGGCAGTGCTTGCGATTATTTTCGGTATTGTGCAGATGGTAAAGAACGAGAAAAAGGGGCTGGCGATCGGTGGAATTATTACAGCAGTGATTTCAATTGTTCTTGGGATTGCCGTTTCGCTTTATGCTGTGAATATTGCGGAAAAAATGCAGGACCCGGACAGTCCGTTTTATCAGTATTTTGAAGAGTATGAGCAGAAACTGGAAGAAGGAAAGAGTTCTTTCTAGCCGGGAGTTATAAAAAGGAGAACCTGTTTTACAGGTTCTCCTTTATTCGTATATCGATGTCTGTGTAGTGGAATTCTTCGCAGGAGATGCCCTCAATCAGATAACGGGAGAGCAATTCGACCGGAAGGTATCCCTGCTTGTATGGCTGCTGGCAGATGGTAGCAGTGATAATGCCATCATCGAGCAGTTTTTTTGTGGAAGGAACACAGTCGTAAGTAAAGATACGCATGGCATCGATCCGGCCGCTTTCGACTGCGGCATGGCATCCGCCTGCTACACCGCCGGCTGCAAAATACAGCACATTGATTTCGGGGTGTGAAGCCAGCATTTCTTTGACTTTTTCATAACTTTCATTATCATCATCATGATTTTCTATTGTTTCCACGATATGAATACGTTCGCCCTTTTCGGAAAGCGTTGAAGTGAAACCTTCGATACGATCGGAGTGACAGAGTACATGTGACGAACCGGTTACAATACCAATATGAATTTCCCCGAATGTCATCAGAGAAACCAGTCCGGCAGCAGTCTGTCCGGACAGGCGGTAATTACTTCCGACATATGCGATCCTGCGGGACAGAATATCGGTGTTTACGGTAATGACCGGAATGTTCATTTCTGTAAGGCGGTCGATTTCCGCGGCAATATATAAAGAATTGAATGGTGCGATAACTAATCCGTTGATGCCTTCCGCAAGCAGTGCTTCCATGGTATTAAACTGTTCGGTCTCATCAAATGGAACCTGACGGATAAGAACGGTGAAATTATAGGCAGATAATTCTTTTGCCTTGGCATTTACGCCTTCAAGGACTTCACTGAAAAAAGGATTGGAATCGGGAAATAAAATAACACCGATTTTCAGATTCTTTTTCTGTGCAGCAAGCATCAGTCCTGCTTTGTTGGGTTTATAGTTTAATTTTTCTGCAATTTCACGTACACGGGCTGCAGTATTGGCATTGACGGAACCGCGGTTGTTCAGTACACGGTCAACCGTACCGCGTGAAACACCTGCCAGTTCAGCAATCTGTTTTATAGTGGCCATGTCGTTCCCCCTTGTTGAATTTTTCCTGAATAACTCTTAACAAGGGTAGCATTGATAAGGTAAAATGTCAATTGAAATACAGAAAATGTGTGCGTGCACGACAAGAGCGGGGAAAGTTACTGTACGCTTTCCACAAAATAAGCGCAACCGGTTTGGAAGAAATCACGAAAAAGAGAAAAAATTTCGGAAAACAGTTGAAAATATCAGCGCATCGTTGTAGGATATGAGTAGAAACGTGCACGAGCACAAAATTAACATTTCAGAATTGAGGGTTATCATGAATTACATAGGAATTGATCTGGGAACTTCTGCTGTTAAACTTCTTTTGATGGAGGGCAGTGGAAAAATTTTAAAGATCGTCAGTCGTGAATATCCAATCTGTTTTCCAAAACCGGGATGGTCGGAGCAGAATCCGTATGACTGGTTTACACAGTCAATGGATGGGCTGAAGGAATTGCTGGATGGTACAGACAGGAGTCTGGTAGCCGGCATCAGCTTTGGCGGACAGATGCATGGACTTGTAGCACTGGACGATAAGGATGAAGTGATTCGTCCGGCAATTCTCTGGAACGACGGAAGGACGACAAAAGAGTGCGATTATTTAAATCAGGTAATTGGGAAGGAACGTCTTTCTGCATACACAGCCAATATTTCATTTACCGGATTTACTGCGCCGAAAGTACTCTGGATGAAAAACAATGAACCGGAGAATTTTGCAAAGATTCATAAAATTATGCTGCCAAAGGATTATCTGGCATTTCGCCTGAGCGGCAATTACAGTACGGATGTATCGGATGCGTCCGGAACACTGTTCTTTGATGTAAAGAATCGCTGCTGGTCAGAAGAAATGTGTGAGATCTGCAGTATTAAAACAAGCTGGCTTCCAAAAGTATACGAAAGTTATGAGGAAGTTGGAACGCTGCTTCCGGAACTGGCGAAGGAACTCGGCGTATCGGATCAGGTAAAAATTGTAGCCGGAGCCGGAGACAATGCGGCAGCAGCTGTGGGAACCGGAACCGTTGGAGATGGTGCATGTAACATTTCTTTGGGAACGAGCGGAACCGTATTTATTTCTTCCGATAAATTCGGAGTGGACGAAAATAATGCACTGCATTCGTTCGACCATGCGGATGGAAGTTATCATCTGATGGGCTGCATGCTTTCCGCAGCATCCTGTAATAAATGGTGGATGGATGATATTATCGGCACAAAGGATTATGGCGCAGAACAGGAAAATATTACGAAGCTTGGAGAAAACCATGTATTTTTCCTTCCATATCTGATGGGGGAGCGGTCTCCGCACAATGATCCGAATGCAAGAGGTACTTTTATCGGTCTGACCATGGATACTACCAGAGCGGATATGACACAGGCGGTACTCGAAGGTGTGGCATTTGCCTTAAGAGATTCTTTTGAGGTGGCACGTTCACTCGGCATTCATATTGCCCGTACCCGTATTTGCGGTGGAGGAGCAAAGAGTCCGCTGTGGAAAAAGATTGTGGCAAATGTGCTCGATATTCCGGTAGATATTCCGGAAAATGAACAGGGACCGTCAATGGGTGGCGCAATGCTTGCAGCAGTAGCTTGTGGAGAATACCCGACCGTCCGCGATGCAGCAGAGGCAATTGTAAAACTGACCGATACGGTAGAACCGGAACCGGAGCTTGCAGCAAAATATGAAGAGCGTTATCAGAAGTTCCGTAAGATTTATCCGGCATGCAGGGATCTGTTTTTGGAACTTGCAAAATAAAATCATATCATCGTATCTAACAAAAAATTAAAATGATTACATACAACAAGGAGGCAAAATCATGATTAATATTCCAGAAGTAAAAGTAGGTATCGTTGCAGTCAGCCGTGACTGTTTCCCGGAGTCTCTTTCCGTAAACCGCAGAAAGGCGCTGATCAAAGCATATACAGACAAGTATGATGCAAAGGATATTTATGAGTGTCCGGTCTGCATCGTAGAGAGTGAAATTCATATGGAGCAGGCGCTGGCAGATATTAAAGCAGCAGGATGCAATGCGCTGTGTGTATACCTTGGAAACTTCGGACCGGAAATTTCCGAGACCATGCTTGCAAAATATTTTGATGGACCAAAGATGTTTGTTGCAGCAGCAGAAGAGTCCCAGAACAATCTGGTTCAGGGACGTGGAGATGCATACTGCGGTATGTTAAATGCAAGTTACAACTTAAAACTTCGCAATGTCGGTGCTTACATTCCGGAATATCCGGTTGGAGATGCAGAGGATTGCGCAGATATGATTCACGACTTTTTACCGATTGCAAGAGCAGTAGAAGGACTTGCAAACTTAAAAATCATTTCCTTTGGACCAAGACCAATGAATTTCCTTGCATGCAATGCTCCAATCCAGCAGCTTTATAATCTGGGTGTGGAAATTGAGGAAAATTCAGAGCTGGATCTGTTTGAGGCATTCAACAACCACGCAGGAGATAAGCGTATTCCGGAGGTTGTTGCAGATATGAAAGCAGAACTCGGTGAGGGGAACAAAAAGCCGGAGATTTTAGAGAAACTTGCACAGTATGAACTGACACTGCTTGACTGGATTGAGGCGCACAAAGGTTCCCGCAAATATGTTGCAATTGCAGGAAAATGCTGGCCGGCATTCCAGACACAGTTTGGATTTGTTCCGTGCTATGTCAACAGTCGTCTGACCGGGAGAGGCATTCCGGTATCCTGCGAGGTAGATATTTACGGCGCACTGAGTGAGTTTATCGGCACCTGCGTGAGCGAGGATGCTGTCACACTGCTCGACATCAATAACTCCGTTCCGAAGGATATGTACAAAGAGTCGATCGCGGGCAAGTTTGACTATACACATAAAGATACATTTATGGGATTCCATTGTGGCAATACCTGTTCAAAGAAGCTGGCATCCTGTGAGATGAAAAACCAGATGATCATGGCAAGAAGCCTTCCTGTCGAAGTAACAAACGGTACCCTTGAGGGAGATATTGCACCGGGCGATATCACATTCTACCGCCTGCAGTCCACTTCCGACAATAAGCTGCGTGCGTATGTGGCACAGGGAGAAGTCCTTCCGGTTGCAACCCGTTCGTTCGGAAGCATTGGCGTATTTGCCATTCATGAGATGGGACGTTTCTACCGTCACGTTCTGATCGAGAAGAATTATCCGCATCACGGAGCGGTTGCATTCGGACATTACGGAAAGGCTCTGTTTGAGGTATTTAAGTATATTGGGGTTCCGATGGAGGACATCAATTACAACCAGCCGGCATCTCTGCCTTATCCGACGGAGAATCCGTTCGCATAAAGAAAAATAATATGGGAATAAGCACCAGCTTGGGCCTGTAGATGTCTGCAGGTTAAGCTGGTGCTTTTTAAATGGGAGTTTCATCCCAAAGATACCTAGTGAAACAGGAAAACTAAATAGTAAGACATCAACCTCACCGCAAGACCTCTCAAAAAGTAACCTGAAGACAGAATAAAGCACAGACCGCCGGCTGAAATAAGAACAGCAGAAGACGTGAATTGTGGCTTACAAAATTTGAAGGTCGCTTTCAAAATGTGAAACTCATTTACAAAACGGGAATCTCGTATGACTATTGAGTGAAAAAATCATTTGGCAGGTAATTCATGTCGAAAAATTTGTATTTCGTGCACAAAAAGGCACAGCCAGTAAGGAATATAGTATGATACTTCTATCAAATGTATCAAGAACAACAAAGGAGGAATCAGATATGAAGAAAGTTTTAATGAGTCTGCTTCTGGCGGTCTGCCTTGTGACCGGTGTGATGCCGCAGATGGCAGTGAAGGCAGAAACGGTATCGCAGGAGGATATGGTTGATATTGGAGATACTACAGTGAGAAGTGTTTCGGCACTGGAAAACGCTTTACAAAGTGTTGCGGATGTTACGCAGGATAGTACAGGATATATCACAGTCAGTTTACAAAAGAATATCGTAGGACGTATCAATTTTATGTTGCATGAGAATGTGATCTTTAATGCGAACGGGCATGTTGTTTCGGGTGGAACATATGCTGAACCGATTTGTCTGGATCATGGCTCTTATGGTAATTATGGTACAGTGGAACTGATTGGAAATGGTGTCTATGTGAGTGGTTATAATAATACATTGTTTTCCGGAATTGATAGAACATTGGTTATAAAAAGCGGCGTTGTATTGGGAAAAATTAATCGTTGGGGTGGAGTTGTTGCCACATCTTTGGAAAATGGATACGATAATTATGATGTCCGAAATGTAATGTTAGGTTCTGGTAACACATCCTATACAGTAAATGATTGCTTTGTATTAAATGAAGGAACCGGTAATGCTAAGACATTGGAAAAATGTACTGAGGAGATTTCTTTTTCAGCACGCGATATCAATGATATCGCTGTTGTACCAAATAGTTCTGTAAATACAAATGTCGGAGATATGACATTTGGGTCGGCGGAAGAAGTGGTAAACCAACTTGCTGGTGTAGCGGATGTCACTACAAGCGGCGCAATCACAATTAATATTAAGCTGAAAGAAAATATTAAAGGGCGTTTGAATTTCGCAATTCAAGGAGCAAATATTATACTGGATGCAAACGGAAAGACAATTGATGGAACAGGAACAAATGAAGCTGTTTGTTTGGAACATAATTACGGTCAGACAATAGAGCTGACGGGAAACGGAACCTATATTACAGGAATAAATTATGCAGCATATTGTGGAAATGGACGTCAGAAACTTATCATTAAAAGCGGCATATTTGAAGGTTATGTATACAGTGAAACCGGAAGCTATACGATTGCATTTGAAGGTAGTAAAACGTCATTTGATATATGCAACATCACAAAAACGTCAAATGGAAATTATGAACTTGGTGAAGCTAAAAATTATACAACGGAAACATCAATTAGGGACAAGAGAAATTTTGCAGTAATTCCGGGAGGCACAGAAAGTCTTTCATGGGATAATAATTATACATATGATAAAGATTATCACTGGACAGAATGCCCGGATATCGGTGTGACAACCGGAACAGCCATCCATGCAACCGGGGACTGGGTTGTGGATACACCAGCAACAACAGAGCAGGAAGGAATTAAGCACCGGGAATGTACGGTATGTCATGCCGTGGAGACGGAGGTGATTCCGAAGCTTCCTTCTTCCAATAATTCCGGTAATTCATCCGGCAGCAATACAGAAAATGACAACAGTTCAACTGTGACACCGGCTCCGGAACCACAAAAACCGGAGACAAAACCCGTCACCATAGTTACAAGAGTCCGGACAACCAAAGGAAAACTGACACTGACATGGACTCCGGTGAATGGGGCGGACGGATACAGTGTTTACACATCCGTATGCAACGGCAAAAATAATTTTAAGAAACAGAAGGAGACGGTAAAGCAGACAGTTACATTAAATAATATGACCGGCAATAAGCCTTATAAACTGTATGTTTCCACATATAAGCTCGAAGATGGAAAGCGTGTGGAACTTTCCAGAACCATGGTACTTCATATTGCGATAAACAGTGATATTTACACCAATGCAAAAGCTATTACGACAGAGAAGGAAAGTTATACGCTGAACACCGGAGAAAATGTACAGATCAAAGCAAAGACGGTGAAGCAGGAAAAAGGGAAAAAACTTGTAAAACATGCCAGTGAATTCCGTTATCTGAGTGCAGATGAGCATGTGGCAACGGTAACAAAGGACGGCACAATTACTGCAAAAGGTGCTGGAACATGTAAGATTTACGTGATTGCAAACAATGGGGTATATAAGGGACTGAACGTGACGGTAAACGGTACAAAGTAAAATTTCAGATTTTCAAAAAAAGAAAAAGTATGGTATTATAAAACCGGCATCACGGATGCCGGTTCTATAATAAAAATCTGAGGTGATTGTACAATGAAACAGGAAAATTATATACGTGGCATGATAATGATCATTTTGTCGGCATTCTTTTTTGCGTGTATGAATGTGAGTGTGCGGCTGGCGGGAGATCTGCCGTCCGTACAGAAAAGTTTTTTTCGGAATCTGGTAGCTGCATTTTTTGCGGCAATTATTCTTATCAAAAATCATACAGCACCTAAGGTGGAAAAAACACAGTGGGGTTCACTGTTTTTACGCTGTGCATTTGGGACACTTGGAATTCTTTGTAATTTCTACGCGATTGATCACCTGCTGGTGGCAGATGCTTCTATTTTAAATAAATTATCTCCCTTTTTTGCAATTATTTTTTCCTTCCTGTTATTAAAAGAAAAGATAAAACCAGCTCAGGTAATGTGCGTTATACTGGCATTTGTCGGCTGTTTGTTTGTGGTAAAACCGGGGTTTGAAAATGCACATCTGATCCCTGCGCTTATTGGCGTATGCGGAGGACTGGGTGCAGGAATCGCATATACAATGGTGCGGAAGATGGGTACACACGGAGTAAAGGGACCGGTCATTGTGTTTTATTTTTCCTGCTTTTCCTGTATTATTGTGATACCGTGGATCGTATTTCATTATCAGCCGATGTCACTGCGGCAGTTGTTGACGCTGCTTCTTGCGGGACTTTTTGCAGCGGGAGGACAGTTTACGATCACCGCAGCATATACCTATGCACCCGCCGGAAAAATTTCTATTTTTGATTATTCACAGATTATTTTTGCAACATTACTTGGATTTTTTTTATTCGCGGAGATTCCGGATCGATACAGTCTGATAGGATATGGATTGATCATTCTGGCTTCACTGGGAAATTTTCTGTATAACTGGAAACACAAAGATTAAAGGAGTATTCACATGTCGATTATTTCATTTCGGTGTCATACAACCATTCATCTGGCACCATTGGTAAATCAGGAAACGATTCATCAGGATATGGATAGGGGACAGCAGCTTATGTCAAGGATCAATCAGGGAATCCTTAGGGAGATAAAGCCCAAAAACCCACTGGTTGAATGGTATTACTGGAAGGACAAACACACAGTTTCGGATGTCACAGAGCATAGTTTGTTTAAGATGGCGCAGGGGATGCTGTCCCCCGTGGAAAATGATAATTACCGGTTGGAAGAGATCGAAGAATTAAATAATGCATGGGCCGTTTATGATAAAAAACTGAACACATTTTTTGCGTTTGACCCGGCAATTACGACATTGCAAAAAGATGAGAAGCGAAACCGTGTGCTGGTAGTCTGTGAAGACAAGGAACGCGGGCTGATTGATGTTATTGAAGCGGGAGCTCTGCTGCTTGAGTGTCTGCGTGCATTTACAGGGATAGAAGAACTTTGCTTTCTTCCGGTCAACCCGGACTACTATATATGGACAGGAATGATGACAGGGATTGACGGATTGAAGATGCGCAGTAATGGATATGCCGGTACCTGGCTGCTTCTGCAGAGTGAAAGCCAGGTGAAGAAATTGCGGATGCTTGCAACAATTTACAGTATGGATTACCCGGATCTGGTAGATTCGGATGAACTGGCACGCAGACTGGCAAAGGAGGAAGCCGCAGGGCAGTGCATCCGAAGCAGGCATGGGATCGTGCTGTTTACGGAAGAGGGACTTGTGTATATGGATGGAACAAATCCGGACAATGACTGGGAACTGAAGTATCCGATTTATGAGAATGACTGTTATTATGAGATGCTGAGACTTGCTTACCGGAAACAGGTATCCGGGGAACTGGAAAATTACTGTGCATGGAAAGCCTGGCTGAACAAGGATTTTACTTGACATCTGAAAGAATCATTACTATACTTAAAACCAAAGGTGAAAAACGAAGACGAAGACAGTAACTGTGATAGGAAAGTCAAAGAGAGTTGGAACAGGTGAGAGCCAATACGAGTAATATGACAGTGAAAATCACTTCCGAGTTGCGGATCGAAATCCCAGGAGAGTAGAGTTCGACGTATTTCCAGCGTTATGGGAACGAAGTATGCAAATTCTTTTTGAATAAGGGATTTAAGTACATGGTAATCAGGTGGTATAACGTGACCCCGCGTCCTAATTACTGGACGTGGGGATTTTTTATTTCAGAATCATAAATGCAGGAGGAAAATATGTACAACAAAGTAGATACCAATATGAACTTTGTCGATCGCGAAAAAGAAACGGAAAAATTCTGGCGCGAAAATGATATCTTCAAAAAATCCATGGAGAACCGTAAGGAAGGCGAGACTTACACATTTTATGACGGACCGCCTACGGCAAACGGAAAACCACATATCGGACATGTAGAGACACGTACCATCAAGGATATGATTCCAAGATTCCAGACCATGAAAGGAAAGTACGTCCCACGGAAAGCCGGATGGGATACCCACGGTCTTCCGGTAGAAATCGAAGTGGAGAAACTTCTTGGACTGGATGGAAAGGATCAGATCGAAGCATATGGTCTTGAGCCATTCATCAAAAAGTGTAAAGAATCCGTCTGGAAATACAAGGGTATGTGGGAAGATTTCTCAAATACGGTAGGTTTCTGGGCCGATATGGACAATCCATACGTTACCTATGATGACAATTTCATTGAATCCGAGTGGTGGGCATTAAAAGAGATCTGGAACAAAGGACTTCTCTACAAGGGATTCAAGATCGTGCCTTACTGTCCTCGGTGTGGGACTCCACTTTCCGCACAGGAAGTTGCACAGGGATATAAATTGGTAAAAGAAAAATCTGCAGTTGTCCGTTTTAAGGTTGCCGGAGAGGATGCGTATTTTCTGGCATGGACCACAACTCCGTGGACACTGCCAAGTAACGTGGCACTCTGTGTAAACCCGAATGATACTTATATTAAGGTAAAAGCTGTGGACGGCTACACATATTATCTGGCAGAGGCACTGGCAGACAAGGTACTTTCTCCACTGTTATCCAAAGAGGACAAAGAGGCAGGAAAGAAAGCTTACGAAGTGCTGGAAACCTGCAAGGGAAAGGATCTTGAGTACAAAGAATATGAGCCGCTTTATGCCTGTGCAAAGGAACTGGCAGATAAGCAGGGAAAGAAAGGATTCTTTGTCACCTGTGATACTTATGTCACCATGTCCGATGGTACCGGAATCGTTCATATCGCACCGGCATTTGGTGAGGATGATGCCAATGTCGGAAGAAACTATGACCTTCCGTTCGTACAGTTTGTAAACGGAAAAGGAGAGCTGACCGAGGAGACACCGTTTGCCGGTATGTGGGTAAAAGATGCCGATCCGGAAGTATTAAAGGATTTGAGTGCAAGAAAGCAGCTTTTTGATGCACCGAAGTTTGAACATGAGTATCCACACTGCTGGAGATGTGACAAGCCTCTGATCTACTATGCAAGAGAGTCCTGGTACATCAAGGAGACCGCGGTAAAGGATGATCTGATCCGAAATAATAATACGGTCAACTGGATTCCGGAATCTATCGGTTCCGGCCGTTTCGGAAACTGGCTGGAGAACATTCAGGACTGGGCAATTTCCCGTAACCGTTACTGGGGTACCCCACTTAATATCTGGGAGTGCGCGTGCGGACACAGGGAGTGCATCGGAAGCCGTGCCGAACTGGCAGAAAAGGCTGGTGATCCAAAGGCGGCAGAGGTAGAACTTCACAGACCATACATTGACGCCGTTACGATCAAGTGTCCGGAGTGTGGTAAGGATATGCATCGTGTACCGGAAGTATTAGACTGCTGGTTTGATTCCGGAGCGATGCCGTTTGCACAGCATCATTATCCATTTGAAAACAAAGAAGTGTTTGAGCAGCAGTTCCCTGCAAAGTTTATCTCCGAGGCTGTGGATCAGACCAGAGGATGGTTCCATTCCCTGATGGCAGAGTCTACACTGCTTTTCAACAAAGCACCATATGAGAATGTTATCGTACTTGGACATGTACAGGATGAGAATGGACAGAAGATGTCCAAGTCCAAGGGAAATGCGGTGGATCCGTTTGATGCACTGCAGACATACGGTGCTGATGCCATCCGCTGGTATTTCTATACGGCATCTGCACCATGGATTCCAAAGAGATTCTCCGGTAAGCTTGTGCTCGAAGGTCAGCGTAAATTTATGGGAACGCTCTGGAACACCTATGCATTCTTCGTGCTTTACGCAAATATTGATAAATTTAATGCCACAAAATACAAACTGGAATATGATAAATTATCGGTTATGGATAGATGGCTTCTTTCCAAGCTTAATTCCGCAGTAGCCGGTGTGGATGACTGTCTGTCCAATTATAAGATTCCGGAAGCAGCAAAATATCTTCAGGAATTTGTGGATGATATGAGTAACTGGTATGTCCGTCGTTCCCGTGAGCGTTTCTGGGCAAAGGGTATGGAACAGGATAAAATCAATGCCTATATGACATTGTATACAGCACTCGTTACCATCAGCAAGGCAGCAGCACCGATGATTCCGTTTATGACAGAGGATATTTACCGTAATCTGGTATGTTCCATTGATCCGTCTGCACCGGAAAGTATTCACCTGTGTGACTTCCCGACGGTGGATGAGAAGATGATCGACAAGGATCTGGAAACTGCAATGGATGAGGTATTAAAGATCGTTGTTATGGGACGTGCGTGCCGGAACAGTGCCAATATCAAAAACCGTCAGCCGATTGGTCAGATGTATGTCAAGGCACCGGAAGCACTGGGTGATTTTTATAAGGATATCATTGCGGATGAGCTGAATGTGAAGAATGTGACGTTTACGGATGATGTTTCTTCTTATACCGATTATCAGTTTAAACCACAGCTTCGTACCGTGGGTCCGAAATATGGAAAATATTTAAAACAGATTCAGGCTGTCCTGTCAGAACTTGACGGAAATGCTGCAATGAAAGAATTAAAAGAGAACGGATGTCTGAAACTTGACAGTGTAAGTTCCGAGGTTGTATTATTGGAAGAGGATCTGCTGATTACCATGACACAGGCAGAAGGCTTTGTGACTGAGGGGGACAACAATGTGACAGTTGTTATGGATACAAGACTGACTCCGGAACTGATTGAAGAAGGTTTTGTGCGTGAGCTGATCAGTAAGATTCAGACGATGCGTAAAGAAGCAGGTTTTGAAGTTATGGATCATATTGCTGTTTCTTATACAGCAGATGAGAAGGTAACTGGTATTTTCAATAAATATGGAGAAAAGATCCAGACAGAGGTACTTGCAAATGCTATCACTGCAGGCACACTTGCCGGATATCAGAAAGAATGGAGCATTAACGGTGAGAAGGTTACGCTGGCAGTGGAAAAACAATAGTGTCACGCAAACCAGGCACAGAGGAGGACTTTTGATGCGAGACAAAGTGTTTAGTAAAAAGGAGTTTATTGCTTCCGTGACAGAAAATGTCAAGACGATGTATCGTAAGACATTGAAAGAAGCGACACAGCAGGAGATTTATCAGGCTGTTTCACTGGCTGTCAAGGATGTTGTCATGGATGAATGGATGGCAACACAGCAGGTCATTGAAAAAGATGACCCTAAGATATTGTATTATATGTCCATGGAGTTTCTGATGGGCAGGGCACTGGGGAATAATCTGATTAATCTGGGGGCTTATGGGGAAGTAAAAGAAGCACTTGAAGAGATTGGACTGGATTTGAGTGTCATTGAAGACCAGGAGCCGGATCCGGCTCTTGGAAATGGCGGACTTGGCCGGCTGGCAGCATGTTTTATGGATTCTCTTGCTACTCTGGGCTATGCCGCATATGGATGTGGAATCCGTTACCGCTACGGTATGTTCAAGCAGCAGATTATTGATGGATTTCAGGTCGAAGTACCGGATAACTGGCTGAAGGATGGATATCCGTTTGAACTTCGCAGACCGGAATACTGCTACGAGATCAAGTTTGGTGGTCATGTGGAAGAAACCGCAGGGGAGGACGGAAATCTGCACTTTGAGCAGGTAGGGTATCAGTCTGTTCTTGCAATTCCTTATGATATGCCGATCGTTGGCTACGGCAACCATGTGGTAGATTCCCTGATGATCTGGGATGCACAGCCGAAGGAAGAGTTTTCACTGGATTCCTTTGACCGTGGAGATTACGATCAGGCAGTGGAGCAGGAAAATCTTGCCCGCAACCTGGTAGAGGTGCTGTATCCGAACGACAATCACGTAAAAGGAAAGGAACTGCGCTTAAAACAGCAGTATTTCTTTGTTTCCGCAAGTATCCAGCGTGCGCTGGAGCGTTTTAAGAAACATCACAATGATCTGCATGATCTGCCAAAGAAGGTAACGTTCCAGATGAATGATACCCATCCGACGGTTGCTGTTGCAGAACTGATGCGAATCCTTCTGGATGAGGAAGGCATGTCATGGGATGAGGCATGGGAGATCACAACACACTGTGTAGCTTATACCAACCATACCATCATGGCAGAGGCACTTGAAAAGTGGCCGATCGACATCTTCCAGAGACTGCTTCCGCGTGTATATCAGATCGTGGATGAGATCAACCGCCGTTTTGTAGAAGAGATCCGTGCAAAATATCCGGATAATGAGGAGAAGGTGCGCAAGATGGCAATTCTCTACGACGGACAGGTGAAGATGGCAAATCTTGCAATTGTTGCCGGATATTCTGTCAACGGTGTGGCAAGACTGCATACAGAGATTCTTGAGAAGCAGGAACTTCGTGATTTCTATGAACTGTTTCCGGAGAAATTTAACAATAAAACCAACGGTATCACACAGAGACGTTTCCTTGCACATGGAAATCCACTGCTTGCAGACTGGGTAACAAAGCATGTCGGAAAAGACTGGATTACAAGTCTTGCAAAGGTCGAGGATCTGACAAAATATGCAACCGATCCGAAAGCACAGCAGGAATTTCTGGAGATCAAAAAGCAGAATAAGATCCGTCTGGCAAAGTATATCAAGGAGCACAATGGTATCGAAGTCGATCCGAATTCTATCTTTGATGTACAGGTTAAGAGACTGCATGAGTATAAGAGACAGCTTATGAATATCCTGCATGTGATGTATCTGTACAACCAGATCAAGGCAAATCCGGGCATGGATTTTTATCCGAGAACATTTATCTTCGGAGCAAAGGCTGCAGCCGGATATCGTACGGCAAAGAAGACCATCAAGCTGATTAACACTGTTGCGGATGTAATCAATAATGATCCATCCATCAACGGAAAGATCAAGGTTGTGTTCATTGAGGACTACCGTGTATCCATTGCAGAGTGGATTTTTGCGGCAGCAGATGTCAGCGAACAGATTTCCACAGCAAGTAAAGAGGCATCCGGAACCGGAAACATGAAGTTTATGTTAAATGGTGCGATTACACTTGGAACCATGGACGGAGCGAATGTTGAGATGTACGAGGAAGTCGGTGCAGACAATATCTTTATCTTTGGTATGAGCGCAGATGAGGTTATCGCACATGAGCAGCATCATGATTACAACCCATATGATATCTACAACAACGATGAGGATATCAGGAAAGTTGTCAACCAGCTGGTAGACGGAACATACTCCCACAATGACCGTGAACTGTTCCGTGAACTGTACAACTCACTGTTAAATCCACAGCAGGGACAGGTGGCAGACCGCTACTTTATCCTTGCAGATTTCCGTGCATATGCAAATGCACAGAAGAAGATTGGTGTTTATTACACCAACAAGAGCGCGTGGGCAAAGTCTGCAATTTTAAATATTGCGCACAGTGGTAAATTCTCTTCTGACAGAACCATTCAGGAATATGTGGATGATATCTGGAAACTTGATAAGATTGAAGTGAATACGGAAGGCTGCTAATCGCTTGGATGGCAGTGGCAGAAAAGGCGGGAAACCCGATGGGGATCCCGCCTTTTTTAGTCTGCGAATCTTTCATATGGAAGATAGATATACAATAGGAAAATAGAACTAAAAACAGATAGCGAATGACAAATATCCGCTATCTGTCTTCTTTCAGAAAAGAAATGTATGCAGTTCCTTCAGACGTGCATTAAAATCAGAAATCCCCAGATCATACAATTCCTGTTCCAACTTTTCATCGCGTGCGTAAGTACTCATTTTTAACTCTTTCGAAGGAGCAAAGACGAAGGCTTCCCCGGCGGTTTCGTGTTTTTTAACATCGGCAATATTCTGGCGGTACATCAGATGCCGGTTGTCGAGGGCTTTTATGGTCTGTGGATATTTGCGCAGGGCATGCCGGTAAATGTGCCGGAAGCCTTCCGGCTGCTTTACAAAACTGCGGGGTTTGCTTAAGATTACAACCACACGGTCACATCCCTTGGCAAACGCGCGCTCGATCGGAACGGAATCCGATAATCCACCATCAAAATACGTCTCATTATGGAAAGAAATCGGACGGCACATAACGGGCAGGGCACAGCTTGCCATGATGGCACGGTAGTCATCCTGTTTCATATCATCTTTGGTAAAATACACCGGTTTTCCGGTTGCAGCATCGGTTGCAACAAGCTCGAACTCGGCCGGATTTTCCACGATGGCAGGATAATCGATCGGGTCAGCTCCATCGGAGTTGGTCAGTGTCTGATAAATATACTGAAGACCGAAAAACTGTCCGGTGCGCAGCAGATTTTTGACGCCCATATAACCAGGTTCGTTCAGATGGTCTACATAAAAACGAAGATTGCGCCCGCGTTGTCCGGCGAGATAGCTTGCTGTGTTTGCAGATCCGGCCGATACGCCGATGCAGTAATCGAATGTAATGTGTTCATCTAAAAAGCGGTCAAGAATGCCTGCGCTGTAGGCACATTTCATACCGCCGCCTTCTACTACAAGTCCTGTCTTCATGTCTGGGATACTCCTTTTGCCTGAAATTAGCATTATTGTAGCACTTTTTTTCTTTTTGTCAAATTTTTAACAATATGTGTTTGTTTTTCTGCAACCGTTTCAGTAGTGCCGGGACATTTGAAAAAAAGTGATTGGCTGACAATTCCTTAGAATGGGGACAGCCCGGAAGGCAGAGATATTGGATTTTCTTGATATGAGATATGATTTGACGAATGGGCAGATTGAGGAAGGTATGGGATAATATTTAAAAATGATAATATCCTTTCGTAAAGAAAGTTTCATAAAAGCTAAGAAAGTTTTCAATAAAGTTGTGGAATTTGTTTCTCATGGAAGTTCATCTCCTTTCTGTTTACGCTGTCATTATAAAACACGAAGGGGTATATTACTTGCCAAAATAAAAAAATAATTGGACAAAAATTGCAAAAAGCAGAGATACCGCTTCTCTGCTTTTTGCAATTTTTCTTATATGTTTTTACGATATTCAGAAGGTGACAGCCCTTTTGCCTTTTGAAAAATGCGGCTGAAATACAGTGGATTATCATATCCGACAATTTGTGCGATCTCATTGATATTGTATTGTGTATTTTGAAGCAGTGCTTCGGCATTATATATTCTTTTTTGCAGAATGAATTGCTTTGGCGTGATTCCGGCATATAATCTGAAATTACGGATAAACCAACTGGCACTGACATGATTTTGTTCGGCATAGTCATCAATGCTGATTGGTTCATTGTAATGCTCACTGAAATAAGAAATTGCTTTGTCTATTTTCTCAGCAGCATGGGAGTTCACTGTGTTGACAGAAAATTTAAAGTGGCGTTGTAGTTTTATAAAAATTTGTCTTAAATACATTTCAAGCATTTCAGGATAGCTATCCTGACACATTTGTAATTCTTTTATCATGGCACGGAAAAGATACTGATATTCCGAACCGGAACCACAGTGGAACACCCTTTTATCATTTGTCAATCCATAGGAACGGAGCAGATTGGTGACATTGTTTCCTGTAAAATGAACCCAGTAAACCTCCGTCTGGTCTTTGGCATAGTATTCATATTTCTGGGGTTCTCTTGGGCGGTATAAAACCATATGACCAGCATGAACAATCGTTTCTTCCTCATCGTTGTCAAAATGAAAATGAGCTTTCCCGGCAGCAATAAAGATCAACTGAAAATCAACTCTGCCACGTGGTCTCCAGGTGGGAAGTTTAGGGTGCGTATATAACTTGTAAGTCCCACACATGGTTACGACAAGTGGCTTGGATTTATCTTTTCTGTCAATTGTTGAGTTATTCAGATATGCATTATTGGTATACATTTGAGACCCCCATATGATAATTGAAAAATGTTCATGAAATAATAATCTGAAATACATAAATTTCTGTTTGGCTCATGATGCAATTTTATCATTTTATGCATGTCTTGTCCATTTAGATTTTAAACGTTTGAAATAATGGTATTTTTTGTATAAATTAACGTGCTGGAAAATGAAAGTCAATAAAAGTACATGTCAAAAATAACAAAAGAAAGGAATAAAGAAAATGGTTTTTGTTAATTATACTGTTTTGTGCATGTTTTGTGTAATTTATGATATGGTTTTTTGACATCAGTTTTTATATACTATCTATAAGAAAGTTGTGGGAACAAAAATAAGGATCATCGAAAGGAGCAGTTTCACATGGAAGAAAAGAAATACCTGAAATGGTATAACAAGGTGGGGTATGGAACCGGAGATCTGGCAGGAAATGTCGTGTATGCATTTCTTTCCTCATTTGTAATGTTGTATCTGACAAATACGGTAGGGTTAAATCCGGGAGTTGTCGGAACATTGATCATGGTATCAAAATTATTCGACGGTGTCAGTGATATGTTTTTTGGTACATTGATTGACAAAACAAAGAGCAGACTTGGAAAAGCAAGACCGTGGATGCTTTATGCATATATTGGCTGTGCGGTAACGCTTGTGGCGAACTTTGCAATACCGGAAAGTCTTGGAAAAACAGCACAGTATGCATGGTTTTTTATTGCATATACTTTGCTGAATGCAGTATTTTTTACTGCAAACAATATTGCCTATGCATCACTGGTTACGTTTTGTACAAAAAATAGCAAAGAACGGGTAGAAATGGGGTCGTTCCGTTTTATTTTTGCGTTTTTAACAAGTCTGATCATTCAATCTATCACCGTTCAGTTTGTAAGAATGGCAGGCGGTGGAGCTGCTGCATGGAGAACCGTAGCAATCATATACGCAGTAATCGGACTGATTGTAAACACAATTTCCGTATTCTCAATCAAAGAACTTCCGGAGGAAGAATTAAAGGCAGGCAGAGAACAGACAGAAGAAAAATATGGTTTGATTGAAGCTGCAAAACTTTTATTTTCCAATAAATATTATCTTATGATTTGTGTTACTTATATTTGTCAGCAGATCTATTCTGCTATGTTAAATATGGGTATTTACTATATGATTTATGTTTTGAAAAATGAAAATTTATATTCGGTCTTTTCCTGGGCAATTAATATCCCTGTCATCATTGCAATGTGTATTACACCTATGCTTGTGGAAAAGATGAAGGGATTATATCGAATGAATCTTGCAGGATACATTCTTGGAACAGCCGGTCGTGTCGGCGTTATTTTTGCAGGCTATATGGGAAGTGTTCCGCTGATGCTTGCTTTTACCGCAATCGCAGTACTTGGAATGGCACCATGGCAGGGAGATATGGGAGCTGTTGTGGCAAGCTGTTCAGAATACACATACCTGACAAAACATAAACACATTGATGGAACCATGTATTCCTGTACATCCTTTGGAACCAAAATCGGGGGTGGAATCGGAGTTGCCCTCTGCGGATGGCTGCTTGATGCAAGCGGATTTGTCAAGGAAGCGGCCGTGCAGCCTGCATCCTGCATGAATATGCTTCACATTATGTATTTATGGATTCCAATGATCCTGTCATTAGTCATTACATTTATTATGTCAGAAATGAATGTGGAAGCAGCAAACCGGCGACTTAGAGAACAGATGGAGGAGTGTTGACGTGGAATATAGTGGAATGAAAGAAATTGTATGGGGTGTATGGAAAGAGAGGGAAAATATGAACGCTGATATGAAATGGCTGGACAATCCGGAAGTGTTTAAGGTAAATCAATTGGAATCACATAGTGATCATTGTTATTATCTGGATTATTCAGACATGAAAAAAGAAAAAAATCCATTATTACAGTCACTAAATGGTCAATGGGAGTTTGCTTACAGCAAAAATGTGATGGAAAGACCTGTTGATTTTTATAAGGAAACATTTGATGCATCAGGATTTGATAAAATTATGGTTCCAGGACATATCGAACTGGCTGGATATGATAAAATCCGTTACATCAACACGATGTATCCGTGGGAAGGAAAAGAGTACCACAGAGGAGCCTATAGCATGGAGGCAACCGGAGCAGAAGAAGGAATGTTTTCAGAGGCACAGTACAATCCGGTAGGCTCTTATATCAAATACTTTGATTTGGACAGGAGTATGTGTGGAAAAAGAATCCATATATGCTTCGAAGGTGTAGAAGAGGCTATGTATCTGTGGCTGAATGGTCAGTTTATAGGTTATGCAGAGGACAGCTTCACACCTTCTGAGTTTGATCTGACACCATATATTAAGGAAAAGGGAAATGTTCTGGCAGTGCAGGTACATAAGATGAGCACGGCGGCATTTTTGGAGGATCAGGACTTTTTCAGATTTTTTGGAATTTTCAGAAATGTTACGTTGAAGGCAATACCGGATGTTCATCTGGAGGATGTATGGTTTAAACCTGTGTTAAATCAGGATAATGTAAGCGGAAGGGTATCGACTAGCATGAAGGTATCTGCACCTGACAGTCAGCATGTAACTGCATGCTTTATTTTAAAAGACAGGGAAGAAAATATATTAGTAGAGAAATCCATACAGTTAACGAAAGAAAACGGCCATATGGAAGGCACGATTTGTGTTGATTTGGAAAATGTCAAACTGTGGGATAATCATAATCCATATTTATATCATGCTTATGTTGAGCTTAAAGCAGAGGATGGCTCCCTGGCAGAGGTAATCCCTTATGATATCGGTTTCAGAAGAATAGAGATTATAGATAAAGTAATTTATCTGAATGGAAAACGACTTGTTATCACAGGAGTAAACCGTCATGAGTGGAATGCAAAAACAGGAAGATGCATTGGTGTGGAAGATATGAAAGCAGACATATCCTGTATGCTCAGGAACAATATTAATTCTGTTCGTACCTGCCACTATCCTGACCAGATACCGTGGTACTATATGTGCGACAATGCAGGTATATATGTGATGGCAGAAACAAATCTGGAAAGCCATGGTTCATTCCAGAAGCTGGGGGCAATCGAGCCATCGTGTAATGTACCGGGGTCTTTTCCACAGTGGAGAGATGCTGTGCTTGATCGTGCAAAAAACAATTTTGAAACTTTTAAAAATCATACGTCCATCCTTTTCTGGTCATTAGGAAATGAATCCTATGCAGGGGATGATATTGAGGCAATGAATGTTTATTTTGCTGAAAAGCAGGATGGAAGACTGGTTCATTATGAAAGCTCTTATTATAATAGGGCATATGAGGATACTATTTCTGATTTAGAGACAAGAATGTATGCAAAACCGGAGGAAGTAGAGGAATACTTGAATAACAGTCCGAAAAAACCGTATATTTTATGCGAATTCATGCATGATATGGGAAATTCAATGGGTGGACTTGGCTCTTATATGAAGCTGATTGACAAATACGATATGTATCATGGCGGATTTATATGGGATTTTATTGACCAGGCAATTATGGTAAAAGATTCCGTTACAGGAAAAGATGTTTTACGCTATGGTGGAGATTTTGATGATAAACCGGCAGACTATGAATTCTCAGCAAATGGAATTGTATTTGCTGACAGGAAAGAAAAACCGGCAATGCAGGAAGTGAGGTATTACTATGGCTTATACAGATAAATTAAGAGTGGTCTATGGTGACTATACACTTGGTGTACATGGGGAGGAATTTGATTATATTTTTTCTTATGCACAGGGTGGACTGGAATCTATCGTTAAAAATGGATATGAGTGGCTGTACCGTTGTCCAAAACCTACTTTCTGGAGAGCATTGACAGATAATGACAGGGGAAGCAGGTTTCACATTAAAAGCGGAAGCTGGCTTTCCGCAGATATGTTCATTGACTGTAAGGAAATAAAGGTCATCATGGATGGCAAGGAGCAGACCCCATATGCCCCTGATAATAACAGCTATGGTGGTGATGTTTATGCGGATGAAATTGTCGTAACATACACATACGAGACCATAACCACTCCGGAGACAACGGTTCTTGTAAGCTATACCGTTGATATATCTGGAAAGATTCGCGTGGATGTACATTATCATGGGGTACAGGGACTTCCAGAGTTACCTGTATTTGGAATGAGATTTATTATGCCAACACTGGCAGACAAATATTTATATAAGGGACTCTCCGGGGAAACATATCCTGACAGAAAAGCGGGGGCAAAAGAAGGAATCTATGAGATTGAAGACCTGAGTCTTACACAATATCTTGTTCCGCAGGAATGTGGTATGAGAATGGATACAGAGTGGCTTGAGATTACAAGACATACGGCTCTTGATAACAGCAGGACAGACAGTTCATCACAGATACTGCGCATTGAAAAGAATGGCGAAAAATTTGCATTTTCCTGTCTTCCTTATACAGCATCTGAGATTGAAAATGCCCTTCACCACGAAGAACTGCCACCGGCAAGAAGAACCGTTTTATGTGTATATGGTGCAGTAAGAGGTGTTGGAGGCATCGACAGCTGGGGAACTGATGTGGAAGAGGAATATCGTATCAGTGCAGAAGATAATATAGATTATTCATTTACCATATGCTGATTGTGGTTATCGTTATGGGAATGTGTGTATCGGTGTTATAGCCGGAGGTGAAGTTGGTGTGATAACGATATTGATGGTGATTTTGCTGGGACCTGCAGTGGATTTGGTCGGACGAATAATGAAAACAGGAAGGGGAGTGGAGAAACAGGGAGTATAAATAAAAGGAGTTGCTTGTAAGTGCTATTGGTATATGAAAACAGAAATACAGGAGTATCCGCGGAGTGGAAGAAGCCAGTACATGTGCCGCCGCATCTACATGAGGCAATAGAAGTAGTGTATGTAACGGATGGAGAAATAGAACTTGGAGTGGGACAGGAATTGTTCCATATGGATGAAGGGGATTTTGCAGTTGTGTTTCCAAATGTAATACATCATTATCAGGTGTTTGGGGAAAAAGAAAACAAGGTAATATTCCTGTACCTTGAATCAACACTGTTTCCTTCCTATTACAGGGAATTGCAGATATACAGCCCGAAGAACCCGGTTGTAAAAAAAGAGCAGGTGCATCCGGATGTGGTAAATGCCATAAAATATCTGACCGGAATAACAGAGGGGGATCCCCGGATGATACAGGCATATGCACAGATGATCCTTGCACATGTTTTCACAACAATGCCAATGATGGATAAAAGTGCGGTAGGGAGTGATGACCTGATTTATAATGCGGTAGAATACGTGGCCAAAAATTTTAGGGAAAACATCAGCCTTGAAAAAATGGCATATGAATTGTGTGTAAGTAAATATGTGTTGTCAAGAATGTTTGCAAAAACCTTTCACTGTAATTTTAGTAAATATGTGAATGGAGTCCGGTTAAATTATGCAGTTGCGGCACTGGAAAACACAATGGATTCCATTACAAATATATGTCTTGATTGTGGATTTGAAAGTCAAAGAACTTTTAACCGCGTGTTTAAGGAAAGATATAAAATCACACCTAGAGAATATCGAAAAAGGATAATTATGTAAAGCGATGTAATACTGCCGGTATTGGGGCGGTGATGACAATAATAGTTATGAATGGCATCCGGAATTAGAAAAAGTTGTGGTGTTTCCTGAGAAAGAGAAAACTTGTCATAACAGCCGAAAATAGATATAATAGTTACACATGTGGGATACCACAATGAACGAAAAAGGCGAGGAAACAATCATGGCATTTGTACATCTGCATACACATACGGAATATTCATTACTCGATGGTTCCAACAAAATAAAAGAATATGTAAGCCGTGTGAAAGAACTGGGGATGAACAGTGCCGCGATCACTGACCATGGCAATATGTATGGTGTGGTGGAATTTTATAAAACCGCAAAGGCAGCAGATATTAATCCGGTGATTGGCTGTGAGATCTATGTGGCGCCGAATTCCCGGTTTGATCGCGAGACCAGCCATGGCGAGGACCGGTATTACCATCTGATCCTGCTTGCGGAAAACAATACCGGTTATGCGAACCTTATGAAGATCGTCTCCATCGGATTTACGGAAGGGTATTATTACCGGCCGCGTGTGGATTTTGAGACGCTGCAGAAATACCATGAGGGATTGATCTGCCTGTCGGCGTGTCTGGCGGGAGAAGTGCCGCGCTATATTGTGCGTGGATTTTATGAAGAGGCAAAAGGCATTGCAAAAAAATACCAGGACTGTTTTGGAAAAGACAACTATTTCCTGGAATTACAGGATCATGGCATCCCGGATCAGAAGACGGTCAACCAGGGGCTTCTTCGGATCAGTCAGGAACTGGACATTCCCCTTGTCTGCACGAACGATATCCACTATACCTATGAAACAGATGTGGAGGCACACGATGTCCTTCTCTGTATCCAGACCGGTAAAAAGATTACGGATGAAGACCGTATGCGTTACGAGGGCGGACAGTTTTTCGTAAAAAGCGAGGAGCAGATGCGGAGTCTGTTTCCGTATGCAAAAGAAGCCGCAGACAACACGCAGAAAATCGCAGACCGCTGCCATGTCACACTCGAATTTGGCAATTACCAGATTCCAAAATATGCACCGCCGGAAGGCTATGACAGTGCGTGGACATTTCTGGATGCGCTGTGTGAGAAGGGATTTAAGGAAAAATATACGGACAATCCGGCGTACGATGAGACGCAGTGTGCAAAGATCCATGACGATATGGAATACGAGCTTGGCATTATCCAGAAGATGGGATTTGTCGAGTATATCTTAATCGTGTGGGATTACATCAACTGGGCGAAAACACATGACTGCTGGGTCGGACCGGGGCGTGGTTCCGGCGCGGGCAGCCGCGTGTGCTATTGTACCGGCATCACAAACATTGATCCGGTCAAATATAACCTCCTTTTTGAGCGTTTTTTAAATCCGGAGCGTGTGTCCATGCCGGATATTGATGTGGATTTTGAGTATGCGGAGCGTTCCCGCGTGATCGAGTACGTCACAGAAAAATATGGAAAGGATTCTGTGACACAGATTACGACCTTTGGTACGATGGCAGCCCGCGGTGTCATCAAGGCAGTTGGAAAAGCACTCGATTTTCCGTATGCGGAGATGGACCGTGTGGCAAAAATGGTGCCGATGGAACTGAACATTACGATTGACCGTGCCCTGCAGGTCAACCCGGAATTCCGCAGCCTCTATGATGGGGATGCACGTATGCACGAACTGATTGACATGGCAAAGCGTCTCGAAGGGCTGCCGAACCACACATCCGTACATGCGGCAGGGGTTGTGATCTATCCGGGAGAGGCGAGCAATTATGTGCCGCTGGGGCGTGCCAGTGACGGAACACCGACGGCAGAGTACAATATGGTACAGCTTGAGGAACTTGGTCTTTTAAAGATGGATTTCTTAGGACTCCGCACGCTTACCGTATTAAAAGATGCCGTCAAAAATGTAAAGGCATCCCAAGGCATCGACATTGACATCGATCATATCGATTTGAATGATAAAAAGGTGCTTGATTTTATCGGAACCGGGCGCACCGAGGGTGTGTTCCAGCTGGAATCTGCGGGCATGCAGAACTTCATGAAAGAGTTAAAACCACAGAATTTCGAGGATATCGTTGCCGGAATTTCCCTGTACCGTCCGGGACCTATGGATTTTATTCCAAACTACATCAGGGGAAAGAATAATGCAGACACCGTTACTTACGTGACGCCGGAATTGCAGCCGATCCTTGAGCCAACGTATGGATGTATCGTTTATCAGGAGCAGGTGATGCAGATCGTACAGCAGCTTGCGGGGTATACGATGGGACAGGCGGACAACATCCGCCG
>Ga0256405_10004293_pt1 | contig 27086 bp, 23 predicted proteins | sample RumenRJG_02DNA_FD_189096 | JGI IMG/M metagenome (GOLD analysis project Ga0256405, IMG submission 189096) | Bovine rumen microbial communities from Lethbridge, Alberta, Canada - RJG_02 | ecosystem: Host-associated > Mammals > Digestive system > Stomach > Rumen | place: Canada: Alberta... | reverse complement strand
AATTCGATCGTGCCATTATTCTGCTATGGCTCGAGAACATCAGCTATGAGGAGATTGCTGCCATCATGGGCATTACAGTGAAGAACGTCTCAGTACGTCTCTACCGTATCAAGGAGGAATTAAAGAATATGTCAAACAAATAAAAAAACAACAGGAATTATGGAAAATCAGAATAACAACTTACAGGAATTGGAAGAACTTCGCAGTCAGGTCGCAGAGTTTAAGAAACGTGTAGAACAGCAGGAGATTGTCAGTCGCCGCCTGTTAAAAGAGGCGATGAAAGGCCACGTGTCATGGATCAAGCAGATGAGTATTTGGGGTAGCGTAGGTGAACTGGTGATATTACCTTTGTTAGTTTACGCTTTAAGATGCATCGTCGGCGTTTCATGGCTACCCATTATTGCCATAGGACTTGTAATTGTTGGTGAGGCCGTTTTTAACTTTTGGAATGTCAGTTCCATCCGCGACAAGCATCTGGCAGTCGACGATGTGCTCAGTGTCCAGCAGCGGCTGATAACCTTCAAGCGCAGGGAGAAGCTTTACACATACGGCATACTTCCTTTCATATTTCTCTGGGTAGTATGGCTTCTGTTTGACGTTTATTACGGCACCGATATCCCCTTTTTCCCCTCAAGTGACAGGCTGCTTTTCTATTTCGTGGTGATTGCCATCACATTAGCCGTAATATCCTATGTCTTTTACCGTGAGATGCGCTCACTGAACAAGGCTATCAAGGATATAGACGAATTTCGCGAAAAGAACAACTAACAATAGCAAGGGCGCAGAGGAATCTGGTAATCGCAAAGCGCTTGCCTTAGCAAGAACCTTTGCGCCCTAAAATAGCTGCCGATAGTGTGATATTGCAGCGTGAGGGGGATATCGAGGTAAGTAAGCAGAGTGCCGTAAGTGGCAAGCTGCTGTATGCCCACTCCAGAATGAATTGCCCATTTCTCAGCAACAAAATAGCTCAGTCCGTATCCTGCCTGCAATCCAAAGGGTTTAGACACACTATGATTATCATTGGCCACAAACACCCCAGACCCAGCATAAATCGAGTGCTCCCACTTCCTTTCCTGCGCATTTGTTTCATTTGCGAGTAACAATCCTATGCCAAGCAGGATTGAAATAAGAAATCTATTCATAAGGGATTTGTCTTTTGTAAGTTCATTTTAGCGTTGATTCCCTAAAAGAGAAAGACACACCGTTGGAAGTGACAAGGCGGAGATAAAAGCTGTTTACATCGAAATAGGCTATTGTGCCGATGTGTTTTGCGAAATAGATGGCAACAGGATCTGATTCACCAACTTCTGTCATAGATGCATTGGAAAGTGAAATAGTGCCTGTATAAGCCAAATCGTCACCAGAAGTGAGGTGAGCACCTTTGACATGGGTTTGATAGGTGGCCTTAAAACTGTTTCTGCCTACTCGGCTGTTAAGAATGCCTTCATCCTTGAAAGAGATGGTAAATCGATCATCACCCCATCCCTCACCTACCTGATGGTAGTTGTCGTCTTCATCGATATAGCCTGACAGTGTCCATTTGTGTTTCAGCATATCGTCACCATTATCATAATCAATCACTTTCTCTACCACGCGTCGCTCTAAGGTAATGGGTTTTGACTCCTTCTTAGGATAGACATCCCAATAGAATAGGTCTATGATGGCGCTAGTGTAGAAGTAGTTCGGATTGGTGTTGTGAAGGATAGATAGACTCATGCGGTAATGGTCACCCTCGTCATTCAGGTAAAAGTGGCTGTCGCCAAGCGATTCTGAACCATCAATACCATAGTTTCTTCCCACAAGGACGGAATATTTATCGAAATCCACTTCAGGAAGCTGTTCTTTTCCTTTATAGACAGTCTGAAACTCCTCCATGCTATTGATTAGATAACAGGGCTGAGCATCCCATTCCAACTCTCCGAAGAATCCTAGAAACGCCTGTCCTCCATCCATGTAGTAGGGATGATGAAGCTCTGCATTGAAGAAATCCGCGAGTCTCTGATAGGTATCAGCATCTACATCTGATCTCATCCTGAGAGTGATAGTGCTGATATCTGAACTATCAGAAACAGTTACAGAGCCATCAGGCATACGAATCAAGTTTTCACTCTGATTGTCGCTGCTATCACAGGCTGCCAATATAAATACTACAATCACGTTTGGCAGCATGCGCCAGAATCGTCTTATTTCCTTCATAATTCTTTGTTTTCCCATTATTCAATACGTATATAAAGTCTATCGTAACCTTTCTCGAAAGGAGTACCAAAGATTCCTCCCCATTCGCGAATTTCCATCTCTTCATCAGTTACTGAGATAACCTGATAGTAGAGTTCATCAGGCATGGGTTCCTTGGAGCCCATTTTCAAAATCACTTCCCCATATTCGTCAATCCTCCAGAAGCCCCAGTCATTTTCAATATACTCTCCTGTTTCCGTTATTACCCATTCTCGGATTGTTCCGTCTTCCAGGATTTTCTTCCCATAGGTTCTGCCATTGATGATATCGGCATCTTGCCAGTTTCCAAGAAAGGCATAATCCTGATACATTCGAACAGTAAACTCTTTCTGTTCGCCCAACGGAATATCAACGTTGTGGTCAAAGACGGTTTTCGTTGTCTCGTGAAGATTACCGTCAGAATCCTTTTCCATACTCTGTAGTGTCAGTATGATATGATAAGAAGAGGATGTTGCATTGGCAAAAATGCACGCGACGTTTCCCCTTTTCGGAGAGTCTTGCGTGATAACACCATCTGTGACAATATTGATCATGATCGTATCTCCCTTTGCTTTGGCTTCCATGTGGAAATCGTTATATTCTTCGGGTAACAGGAAAAATTGGAAACTAACACCAAGATCTTCTACATAATGGGATAAAATAAATCGTGGAAGCCAATCCTCTCTGCCTTCTATATGTAAAATCTCATCAGCATATGTATCAGTTGTTACGAGAGAGTATTCAAAGCCTTCCTCGTGTGCCTGCTCATGGGTCCAGAGATCGATTTCTGTCACATCGTGGCCCTTGAACGAAATAATGCCCAAGTCCTCACCATTAAGCCTGAGACTGTATTCTTCCTCGTTGGCATTATAGATGGTATAATAGATGTTCACAGGGCACAGGCAGTTGGCATACAGATCTCCATCCATCACTTCTTCTACCCTGATGTCAAGCACACCATCTTTCGCTGTAGACTCCACTTTCACATCTTTATAGGCGCAGTTCAGCCGGTAATCATGAAACTCTGCCTGCAGGTTTACGCCGTCCTTCGTGAACTTCAGCGTAGGATTGCCTATAATACTCGTGCCTCGAGTGTTGTTCTGACAACCAGAATTGCTCACGTTTCCTGCTGTAACAGGACCTGATACACTTTCTTGCGTTGAACAACCCGTCAGCGTCATTCCCACGAATGTTGCCACCAACAGAATCACCAGTAACATCAGTAAGTTTTTAATTATTCTCTTCATTTATGATTTGATAATTTAGATGACCTTCTGTTTATATAACTGTAAAGGTACAAGAATACTGCATGAAGAACGCGAAAATTATGATTTATTAACGCTTCCGTTTCTCTTGTTGCAGATATTGAATAATTGTTCAAGCAATAAACGTGTAAAGTATTATTGCCTAAAAACGGCTCTCTCTTGATGGAGCATCTGGAGAAAAGATGAGGCTCGGAGAGGGTGATTTGGAGGGTGAAAGGAGGCGAGGGGGAGTTTGTCGGTAGGTGAAGGGGAGTCCGCTTACGGGTGAGTGATGCTTACATTACGGATGATTTGATGAAAAATGGGCTCAAAATAAAGGGTTTTTGGGGCGTTTTTGAGGGGTTTCAGGAGGTTTTTTGAAGGTCGGATTCTGTAAGTGTTTATCGTTCAACAGCTTACGTAATCGGGCAAAACTGGCGTATTTGGAAGCCTGCTGGCTGTTGATGGATTCGGCGCGAGTTTTGAGCGATCATTTGTAAACTATTATTCGTTATTATAATCATCAGGATTGATATATTTTCTATGGAAACGTTTGGTATTCTGCCCGCTAATTCGTAACTTTGCAGACGCAATGATCAGACAGAAGGAGAAATACAGACAATTCAAGGAATGGCAGCATCAGCCTCATCAAGTGGCTCCACTTTCAGAGGAAGAGCATGAGTGCGCTACCTGCGGCACGCATTTCGAGGGCAACTACTGCCCCCGTTGCGGACAGTCCGCCAGGATAGGCCGCTATTCCTTCAAGAAAGCCTTCCTGCTGTTTCTGGATGTCTGGGGCGTAGGCAATCGCGGCATGTTCCGCAGCATCCGCGACCTTCTGTTGCGTCCTGGCTATATGATCCGCGACTATCTCAGAGGCATGCAGATGGCCTATTTCCCGCCCTTTAAGATGCTCTTCTTACTTTGCGCCCTCTCGATTCTGGTAGAATCCGGTCTGAATATTCAGGGGATAAACCACTACAAACAGCAGGAGGAGAATTTTTCGATAACCGTAGAAAAGGATGAGTCAAAAGAAAAGACAGACAAGACGCTCACTATAAGGCAACAGAAGAAACAAGAGTTTTTAAACAAATTATCCTCAGGAGAACCTGCCCTAAAAGTCTATAGGTGGTGTAATAAGAATATCTCATTAGTGTTTCTCGCATGCTTACTGCTCTTCTCCATGCCGCTTTATCTGATGTTCCGCCATAGTCCTGCTATACCAGACTTACGCTTCTCTGAATGCTTCGTGGCGATGATCTATATCACCAATATGCTCATCATCTATGGCACATTATTCACGTTTCTGTGGCCCAGCGAGACAGCTGATTATATCTTCGATTTACTGGTCTTACCGCTGTCCATCATCCCCATCAAGCAATTTTCGGGCTATAGTTACTGGGGCACTATCTGGCGAACCATCATAGCCCTCATTCCCTTCGCCGCCATCCTACTCTTCCTCATTGTCGCCAGCTTTTTCATTTACGGCTACATCTATGTCAATTTTTGACAGAACCCATAGAGAAAAACACTCTGATAGGCACTTACTTTACGTAATAACGTAAAATCTTCGCAAAATCGTTGAATATTCAGAATTTATTCGTATCTTTGCAGCCATATTTGGGAAATAACAACAAAACAACAAAGATACACATCATGGATTACAATTTCAGAGAAATCGAACAGAAATGGCAGAAGCGATGGGTGGAGAACGGCACTTATCGCGTAGTGGAGGATGAGAAAAAGAAGAAATTCTATGTGCTCAATATGTTCCCTTACCCCAGCGGAGCAGGCTTGCACGTGGGTCATCCTCTTGGCTATATTGCCTCGGATATCTATGCCCGCTACAAGCGCCAGCAGGGCTTCAACGTGCTGAACCCGATGGGCTACGATGCTTACGGACTGCCTGCTGAGCAGTATGCCATCCAGACAGGTCAGCACCCAGAGAAGACGACCTTCGAGAACATCGACCGTTATCGCTCGCAACTCGATAAGATAGGCTTCTCATTCGACTGGGAGCGCGAAGTCCGCACTTGCGATCCTATCTACTATAAGTGGACTCAATGGGCCTTCCAGCGCATGTTCAAGAGCTACTTCAGCACAGCATCACATAAGGCTCAGCCTACGATAAAGCTCATCGAGCACTTCGAACTGATGGGTACTGAGAACTGCAATGCCCTCGGAACGGAAGAACTCCACTTCACGGCTTCTGACTGGGCTGGCTACTCAGAGAAGAAGAAGCAGGAGGTGCTGATGAACTATCGTATCGCCTATCTGGCAGACACGATGGTGAACTGGTGCCCGAAGTTGGGTACTGTCCTTGCCAACGACGAGGTCGTAGACGGCGTCAGCGTTCGTGGCGGCTATCCTGTGGTGCAGAAGAAGATGCGCCAATGGTGCCTCAGAGTATCTGCTTACGCCCAGCGTTTGCTCGATGGCCTGGAGGAAATCGATTGGACAGACTCGCTGAAGGAGACCCAGAGAAACTGGATTGGCCGCTCTGAGGGTACTGAGGTAGAGTTCAAGGTCGCTGACAGCGACAAGCACTTCACGATCTTCACCACGCGAGCCGATACGATGTTTGGCGTCACCTTCATGGTGCTGGCTCCTGAGAGTGACCTCGTGGCAGAACTCACCACACCTGAACAGAAGGAAGAGGTAGAGAAATACCTCGACTATGTGAAGAAACGCACAGAGCGTGACCGTCAGATGGATCATAAGGTGACGGGCGTGTTCTCTGGTTCTTATGCCATCAATCCGTTTACTGACGAGAAGATCCCCATCTGGATTGCTGAATACGTATTGGCTGGCTACGGTACTGGCGCCATCATGGCCGTACCTGCCCACGACTCTCGTGACTATGCCTTCGCCAAGCACTTCAATCTGCCGATTATCCCTCTGATTGAGGGTGCTGATGTTAGCGAGGAGAGCTATGATGCCAAGGAAGGTATCATGTGTAACTCTGCTAGCAGCAAGTTCAGCCTCAATGGCTTGACTGTCAAGGAGGCTATCGCTGCCACGAAGAAATTCGTGACGGAGCAGGGCCTGGGTCGTGTGAAGGTGAACTATCGTCTTCGCGATGCCATCTTCTCTCGCCAGCGCTATTGGGGCGAGCCGTTCCCTGTCTACTACAAGGACGATATGCCTTACATGATTCCGAAGGAGTGCCTGCCGCTGGAGCTTCCTGAAATCGATGAGTACAAGCCTACGGAGACTGGTGAGCCCCCATTGGGTCGCGCTAAGATGTGGGCTTGGGATACCAAGTTTGATAAGGTAGTCTCGAAGGATGAGATTGACAATAAGACCGTCTTCCCCTTGGAGTTGAACACGATGCCTGGTTTTGCAGGAAGTTCAGCCTACTATCTCCGCTATATGGATCCCAAGAACGAGAAGGCCCTCGTAAGCCGTGAAGCTGATGAGTACTGGCGTAATGTAGACCTCTATGTCGGAGGTACTGAGCACGCTACTGGTCACCTGATCTACTCTCGTTTCTGGAATAAGTTCCTCTATGATTCTGGCTACTCTTGCGAGGACGAGCCCTTCAAGAAACTTGTGAATCAGGGTATGATTCAGGGTCGCTCCAACTTCGTGTATCGTATCGAGGACGAGGGAGCAGACAAGGGTAAGTTCGTCAGCTTCGGTCTGAAGGACAAGTACACCACGACACCTATCCATGTAGATGTGAACATCGTCAGCGCTGATATCCTCGACATCGATGCCTTCAAGGCTTGGCGCCCTGAGTATGAGAAGGCTGAGTTCATTCTGGAGAATGGCCAGTATAAGTGTGGCTGGGCTATCGAGAAGATGTCAAAGTCGATGTTCAATGTGGTCAATCCGGATATGATTGTCGAGAAGTATGGCGCTGATACGCTCCGTCTTTATGAGATGTTCCTGGGTCCTGTAGAACAGTCGAAGCCTTGGGATACCAACGGTATCGACGGTTGCCACAGATTCTTGCGTAAGTTCTGGAACCTCTATCAGAACGGATTCGAGGGTGAGGCTACGGCAGACAATCTGAAGAGTGTGCACAAGCTCATCAAGAAGGTATCTCAGGATATCGAGACCTTCAGCTATAACACCTCTATCTCTGCCTTCATGATCTGCGTGAACGAACTCTCGCAGCAGAAGTGCAAGAACAAGGAGATGCTGAAGACGCTTGTGATCCTCATCGCACCATTTGCGCCTCATATCGCTGAGGAACTCTGGGAGATGCTGGGCGAGCAGGGTAGTGTCTGCGATTCCCAGTGGCCTACATGGAATGAGGAGTATCTCGTAGAGAGCCAGGTGAAGCTGGGTATCGCCTTCAACGGTAAGGCCCGCTTCGAGATGTCGTTCGCTGCTGATGCCGACAACAAGACCATCGAGGAGGCTGTACTCGCCGATGAGCGCTCAGCTAAATATCTCGAAGGTTGCCAGGTAGCAAAGGTGATCATCGTCCCTAAACGTATGGTAAACATTGTACTGAAGAAATAAATGACGATTAATCACAAAATTATTCTGAACGAGGCCAAGGACTATTTCTTCATAGCCCTTGGTCTTATGCTCTTTACCATTGCATTCACGGTATTCCTGATGCCTTATCAGATAGTGGCAGGAGGCGTGACTGGTCTTTCGGCTATCATCTATTATGCCACGGGATTCCATCTGGAGAATACCTATATCATCATCAACGGCATCCTGCTGTTAGTGGCCCTGAAGATATTAGGCGTGAAGTTCCTGATGAAGACGATCTTCGCCATCTTCACCCTCTACTTCATGCTGATGTTTGCCCAGGAGATTATCCCTAAGCAGGAGAACGGACTGCCCTTCAAACTGATGGGCGAGGGTCAGGACTTCATGTCGATGATTATCGGCTGTGTGCTGTCAGGTATCTCATTGGCAACGGTATTCATGAACAATGGTTCTACGGGCGGTACTGATATCATCGCAGCTTCTGTGAATAAGTACCATCCTAACGTCACATTAGGCAATGTGTTGATAGCTGTCGACTTCTGTATCATCGGCTCCTGTATGTTCTTCCCACAGTTCGGCACCTATCTGGAGCGAGCCCATAAGGTGATGTTCGGCTTCTGTGTGATGACGATGGAGAACTATGTGCTCGACTACGTGATGAATGCCCGCCGCCAGTCTGTGCAGTTCCTGATATTCACGAAGAAATGGCAGGAGATAGCCAATGCCATAGGTACGGAGATGGATCATGGCGTAACGATTCTCGATGGTCACGGATGGTACACAGGTCAGGAAATGAAGGTGCTGTGTATCCTTGCCAGAAAGAACGAGAGTACCTATATCTTCCGTCTTATCAAGATGATCGATCCCCATGCTTTCGTTTCGCAGTCGAGTGTCATCGGTGTCTATGGCGAAGGTTTCGAGGAAATGAGGGTAAAGATTAAAGAACAAAAGAAAATAGATGAAGATCGTATTCGCAACGAACAACCAGCATAAGCTCTCAGAGATACGCAGTATCCTAGGAGAGAGCATCGAAGTGCTCTCGCTGAAGGATATAGGCTGCGATGTGGATATCCCCGAGACAGGCACGACACTTGAAGAGAATGCCCTACAGAAGGCGCAGTATGTCTACGACCACTATCATATCGATTGCTTTGCCGATGATACGGGGCTCGAGGTTGATGCCCTGAATGGCGCTCCTGGCATCTATAGTGCCAGATATGCCAGTATGGCCAACGACAGTTCCGCCAGCCATGATTCTGAAGCCAATATGGCCCGACTGCTGAAGGAATTAGGAGAAAATAACAATCGTAAGGCAAGATTTCGTACGGTTATAGCGTTAATACAGAAAAGGAACATCTGCGAGTGTGGTTGTACAGCTATCAAGGAAGTCCATCAGTTCGAAGGTATCGTCGAGGGTGAGATTATCCGGGAGCGCAGAGGCGGAGAGGGCTTCGGCTATGATCCTATTTTCCAGCCTGACGGCTACGACCAGACCTTTGCCGAACTGGGTATGGATATCAAGAACCATATCAGCCATCGCGCCAGAGCAGTCCAGAAACTCGCCAATTATCTCTTAGGGAAATGAAGAAAACGCTGATTATACTGTCTTTGCTCCTAGGCCTCAAGGCTTCTGCCCAAGTAGGCACCTGGAAGAATCATCTGTCGTATCATACGGTGCAGGATATCTGCGCTGCCGACGATGAACTCTTCGTACAAGCCTCCAACGGACTCTATCAGTATAATCTGAACGATCAGAGTATCTATACCTATGATAAGACAAATGGGCTCAATGATACCTATATCACCCATATTGCCTGGAGTAAACAGGCTCAGCGACTCATTGCAGTCTATCAGAATTCTAACATCGACTTGGTAGAGAAAGACGGAGACGTCATAAATATCTCTGCCTTATACACTAAGTCGATGACAGAAGACAAGACGGTGACAGACGTGAGGATCGATGGCATCTATGCTTATCTGGTTACTGGCTTTGCCATCATCAAACTGAATATGCAAAGGGCAGAAATCACAGAGACCTATACCCCTGATAATCCCGATTATCCCACAAGCCTCCCGGAAAAGAGTACAGCCGACTATGACAAGTATATCTCGATAGTCTCAACGCTGAATCCTGGAGGACCTGCCTATAACCACTTCTATGAGTCGAAGTTTGCCAATGGACGGCTCTATACGACTGGAGGCTATTTTCTCTCAGGAATGCCTGATCCCCATCGCCGTGGAATCATTCAGGAGTTTGATGGTAACGACTGGACACTCTATGAAGAAGAGATAAACCAAAAGACCGGCTATGCTTATGAGGATATTAACTGCATAGACTATGATCCTGCAGATGAACTTCATGTGTTTGTTGGCGGAAGATGCGGACTCTATGAATTCAGAGACGGCAAACTGGTGAAGTTCTATAATAAGGACAACAGTCCTCTAAAAGGCGCCCATGACAGAGGCAAAGAACTGGGTAACAAATATGTGCTCATTCATGCAATCAAGTTTGATACGAAAGGTCATCTCTGGGTATTGAATAGTCAGGCAAAAGGCGTCAGTCTGTTTGAGCTCGATGCAGCAGGTAAATGGACAGATCACCATAACAAGGTATTGGCTGATGAGAGTGGTATCAGTTATCCGTCGTTCCGCAGCATGTTCATCGATAGCAGAGGCTTGCTATGGTTTGTCAATAACAACTGGTTCGATCCTGCCGTATTCTGTTTCGACATGGAGAACGATGCTGCTCTGAAATATAACAACTTCACCAATCAAGATGGTATCAAATACAGCGTAAACTGGGTATATAGTGCCTGTGAGGATAAAGAGGGCAATATCTGGGTAGGCACAGACTTGGGACCGTTTATGATACAGAAGAGCGAAGTGGGAGAGGGCAGCGTAACCTTCCAGCAGATTAAGGTACCCAGAAACGATGGTACAGACTATGCTGACTATCTGCTCAGCAATGTCAATATCAGCTGTATCGCCATTGATGGCGGTAATCGCAAGTGGTTTGGTACGAATGGTGCAGGTGCTTTTCTTGTAAGTGCCGACAACATGCAGCAGATACATAATTTCACTACCAGCAACTCCAAACTTCTCAATAATAATATCTCCTACATTTCCATCAATCATACCAGCGGAGAGGTATTCTTCCTGTCAGACAACGGACTCTGCTCTTATCAGAGTGATGCCACGACACCTTCGGAAGATATGTCGAAAGATAATGTCTGGGCTTATCCTAATCCTGTGACACCAGACTATACGGGCTTGATTACCGTGACAGGACTCAGTTACGATGCTGATGTGAAGATAACGGCCTCTAATGGTGCCTTGATAGCAGAAGGTCGTAGCAATGGTGGTATGTTTACCTGGGATGGTTGCGACAAGAAGGGTAGGAGAGTAGCCTCTGGCATCTATATGGTGGTGACTGCTACCAGTGATGGCAACAGTGGCACAGTCTGTAAGATAGCAATCATCAATTAAATAAAACTGGAGTTGATTAACTCAACTCCAGCATTCTCTCTATAGGTTTCACAGCATCTTTCGCTATCTTGGGATCAATCTCAATCTGAGGATTCTCGTCCTTCAGGCAGTTGTACACTTTCTCAAGTGTATTCATCTTCATATACTGACACTCGTTACAGCTGCATTCCAGGCCGCTCTCTGAGATTTCAGGAGGTACAGGTATAAACTCCTTGTCAGGACAAGTTCGCTGCATCTCGTGGAGAATACCAGCCTCTGTGGCTACGATAAACTGCTTCTTGTCACTCTGCTGCGCATAGTTCAGCATCGTAGCTGTTGAACCCTTCACGTCAGCTGCAGCCAAAACAGGAGCCTTACACTCCAGATGAGCCATCACGACAGCATCAGGATACTTCTCTTTCAGTTTGATGATCTGAGTGACAGAGAAACGCTCATGTACATGACAGCCACCATTCCAAAGCAACATCTTGCGACCTGTTACCTCATTGATATAATTACCAAGATTATAATCTGGACCAAAGATCAACTTTGCATCCTTTGGCAGCTGATCCACGACTTTCTTGGCATTGCCACTGGTTACTACCACATCTGTCAATGCCTTCACGGCTGCGGTGGTATTCACATAACTGATAACCTGATAGCCAGGATGCTCATCCTTGAACTTCTTCAGGTCTTCAGCCTTACAAGAATCTGCCAAAGAACAGCCAGCTTCCAGATCCGGACATAACACCATTTTGTCTGGAGATAGCAGTTTACAGGTTTCTGCCATGAAATGCACACCACACATCACCATTATTTTGGCATCGGTCTCTGCAGCCTTGCGAGCCAGAGCCAATGAATCACCTACGAAATCTGCTATATCCTGTATATCACCTATTGTATAATAATGAGCCAGGATAATAGCATCTTTCTCCTTACACATCTTACGAATCTCAGCTTTCAGTTCCTCAGTTGTCAACATCATATTATTTTTTTATTTTCTTTTTATTTTTTCTTAAAAAATAGAATAAGTAGTATGATAGGCCGTGAATATCTTGATAACTTCTTATTGTATTTCTTGGCAGAAAGTTTATCCACATGGGAATTCTGTCAATTAACACCTACTGTGAATTCTTACTTTCTGATAATGAACCAGTAAGGCAGTTTATCCACAATTTCTATTTTCGGTGCAAATTTAATAAGTTTATATCTTTTTTCAGCAAAAAACAGTGGAAAACTTTAAAATAAATAGTGAATAAACCTGTGGATATCCACTCCTTAATGGTCTGGAATGGTAAATTGTTGGTTATCCACATAGTTTTCCACACAGTTATCAACAGGTTTTCCACAATTATTTGTATCTTTGCATCCAGTATGAAGAAATTGCGTACGATAGAAATGAATCGTCTGTCTGTTGATGAGTTCAAACAGGCAGAAAAACTACCGTTGATAGTAGTACTCGACGATGTGAGATCCATGCATAATGTGGGTAGTGTGTTTCGTACAGGTGATGCTTTCCGTATCGAGGCAGTTTATTTGTGTGGTATAACCTCCGTTCCTCCCAGTGCTGAGATTCATAAGACAGCCTTGGGTGCAGAGGATAGTGTGAAATGGGTCTATTTCAAGACGGCCGTTGAGGCGCTTGAGTCTCTGAAGAAAAATGGCTATGAAGTTTATTCCATTGAACAAGCTCATGGCTCAACGATGCTACAGGATTTTACACCTATATATAATAATAGGTATGCTGTCATCTTTGGCAATGAGGTAAAGGGTGTGCATCAGGAGGTGGTCGATGCTTCTGACGGCTGTCTGGAAATTCCTCAATATGGTACCAAACACTCGATGAATGTCTCCGTAACTGCTGGCATCGTCATCTGGCACTTCGCTCAGACTATTATAAATAAATAAGGTGGCAGAGACTTGCCACCTTATTTATTATTACTCAGGCTTGAAATCTTCCTTGCCTACACCACAGATGGGGCATACCCAGTCATCGGGAATATCCTCAAAGGCTGTTCCTGGCTCGATACCATTGTCGGGATCACCTGCTGCGGGGTCATAGACATAACCGCAAACATCACAAATGTACTTCATAATTGTAAAGTGTTTAGTTATTAATAATGGATGTTATTCTCTCAACAATCCGCTCTGGCGGAATGTTCTGTAAGCATGCATAGTCACCACGCTGGCAAGGCTTATTGCCGAAGATGCTGCATGGGCGACAGTCAAGATCTATTTGAATGACATTGTCTTTATTCTGGTTATAACCCAGGAAACCAGCCATAGGATGGGTGGCACCCCAGACACTGACTACAGGAGTGGCTGTGAGTGATGCCAAGTGCATATTCGCTGAATCCATCGAAAGCATCACGTCGAGATGACTCATCAGGATCAGGTCTTGGAACATCGCCTCACAATGTCTGCTGACATTCACACACTGTGGATACTTTTCGCACCATATCTTGAAATAGTTACTCTCCTGTTCGCCTTTTCCAAATAGGAATAATCTGGCTTTCGGATATTTCTCAATAAGTTGTGATATCACTTGTTCCATCAGTTTAGGAGGATATATCTTTCCTTCATGAGCTGCAAAGGGAGCGATGCCAATCCATTGCTCAAAGTTCTTCTTAGGTCCGATGATGGCAGGCAACAGATTCAGATTACCGCCTTCTTCAGGAAAGATGGAATGGAATTGGCTGATATCTACAGGATAGCCCAGACGCTCGAATACTTCGGCATAGTTCTCGAAAGAGGATGGCAGTTGTTGTCTCTTCTTGTTCTTTAAGGAAATCAAGCCCTTACGCTGTTTGCGATGTTTCTTGATATGCTCCACACGATACCTTCCCAGATTGAAGCGCATTCTGAGATAGTCGGAACGGAGCACGTTATGCAGATCAGCTACTTTCGTAAACTGCTTGGCCACTAGTCGGCGGTAAAGGGCATTCAGTCCTCTGACACCATGATATTCCTTATTCAGATCTGCCTCCATGAAGTTGACGTTGGGAGCCAGATCCTCAAATAAGGTACGTGCGAATCCTTTACTTAATACCGTGATACGGATATCAGGATACTGGTTTGCCAGCGCCCATACCACAGGTACTACCATAGCCACGTCGCCTAGTGCCGAAAAACGGATGACAAGTATATGCTCTTTCCTCACCTTATTATCCTATTTACTTTTTATAGAGTATGGGGTTCGTCTCAGGATCGTTATACATCTTCATCTGACGATACACCTTCATATATTTTCGTCCGGCTTCGATGTCTTCCAGTAATTGGTCTATAGCCAATGAGAGGTCTTTCTGCTGCTCCAGGAGAACATTCAGTTTAGCCTGACATTTCTGGATATGTGCTGGTTCAGCATCCTTGCGATCTACCTGTTCCTGCATATGATAGATCTTCAAGGCAAGAATACTCAGGCGATCCACAGCCCAGGCAGGACTCTCGGTATTCAGTCTTGCATCCGACAATGGCTTGACATGACTGTACTGCGTACGAAAATAAGAATCTATTTCCTCCACGAGATCAGTACGGTCCTGATTACTACGGTCAATCTTCCGTTTAAGGGCCAAACCCTCCAGAGGATCGATGTGCGGATCACGGATGATATCCTCATAATGCCACTGTACGGTGTCAATCCAGCATTTTAGATAGAGACTATATTCAATACTGTCTTTAACATACGGATTGTGAATCGGGGTATTGACGTCATCAGTGAGATGGTAGTCTTCGATAACCCGCTTGAAAATCTGATTTGCTTGTTCTGTAAATGACATATTTTTAGTTTTATTCCGCAAAACTACAGAAAGTTTTTCAAATAGCCAACTAATTCTTCATATTTTCATCTAATTTTGCATTTTTGTTGCTGGTAACGCACACAAAAAGCACTTTTTTATGCACACTTATACCCTTTTTGTGCAAACAAAGGTAAGTTTTTCCTAAAAAAGTTTGCGTAAGTGAAAGAAAATGTGTTACTTTGCACCCGATTTCAGCAAAATGCTGTAATTTTTCAAGATAGCAAAATCATTATTAACAAATTAAAGTATTACAATTATGTCAGAAATTGAAAGCAAAGTAAAGGCTATTATCGTAGACAAACTCGGTGTTGATGAAGCAGAAGTAAAGGCTGAGGCCAGCTTCACAAATGATCTGGGCGCAGATTCACTGGATACTGTAGAGCTGATTATGGAATTCGAGAAGGAGTTTGGTATTTCTATTCCCGATGATAAGGCTGAGAAGATCGGTACCGTCGGCGACGCTATCGCTTACATCGAGGAGAACGCAAAATAAATAAAGTAATGTGTATAGGTTGTTCCTTTCAGGGGCAACCTATGCTTTTTTTTTTTAGCTTATGGAATTAAAAAGAGTTGTTGTAACAGGTCTTGGCGCAGTGACGCCAGTTGGCAATTCTCCTGAGGAATCTTGGAAAAACCTTATTAACGGAGTAAGCGGCGCAGCACCTATTACACTTTTTGACCCTGCAAAATTTAAGACTCAGTTTGCTTGCGAGGTAAAGAATCTGGATATCAATGCCTATATCGATCGTAAGGAAGCCCGCAAGATGGATCGCTATACACAGCTTGCCATCATCGCAGCCAAGCAGGCTGTTGAGGACAGCGGTATGGATCTGGAGACAGAAGACAAGAACCGCATTGGTGTGGTCTATGGTGTAGGTATCGGTGGTATCAAGACTTTCGAGGAAGAAGTCACTTACTATGGTGTCAACCGTGAGAATGGTCCTAAGTTCAATCCTTTCTTCATTCCGAAGATGATTGCCGACATCGCTGCCGGACAGATTTCTATCATGTATGGCTTCCATGGCCCCAACTATATCACGGCGTCTGCTTGTGCTTCTTCTTCTAACGCATTGGCTGATGCATTCAACCTGATTCGTCTGGGTAAGGCTAACGCCATCGTAGCCGGTGGTGCTGAAGCTGCTATCTGCGAGACGGGTGTTGGTGGATTCAATGCCATGAAGGCGCTCTCTACCCGTAACGATGAGCCCGAGAAGGCTAGCCGTCCATTTAGTGCCAGCCGTGATGGATTCATTATGGGTGAAGGTGCAGGCTGTATGATTCTTGAGGAACTGGAGCATGCCAAAGCCCGTGGTGCAAAGATCTATGCAGAGATGGTCGGTGCTGGTATGAGTGCCGATGCTTATCATATCACCGCTTCTCATCCAGAGGGTCTTGGTGCCAAGCTCGTGATGGAGAACGCACTTGAAGATGCTGGACTGAAGCCTGAGGATATTGACTATATCAATGTTCATGGCACTTCTACTCACGTTGGTGATATCTCTGAGGCTAAGGCCATCAAGGAGGTATTCGGTGAGGCTGCCTACAAGCTGAACATTTCTTCTACGAAGTCTATGACAGGCCATTTGCTGGGTGCCGCTGGTGCTGTTGAGGCAATGGTTACTGTACTGGCTGTGCAGAACGATATCGTTCCTCCCACCATCAACCATGAGGAAGGCGATAATGATCCTGAGATTGACTACAACCTGAATTTCACATTCAACAAGGCTCAGAAGCGTCAGGTGCGTGCTGGTCTCAGCAACACTTTCGGCTTTGGTGGTCATAATGCTTGTGTGGTATTCAAGAAATTTATGGATAAGTAAGCATGAAGCTTAGCACAATTATTGATAGGATAAAGCTCCCTTTCCGCAAGGAGAAGGAGCTTTTTTCTTCTCTTTACGACATTCTGGGATTCTATCCCCATAACATCGAGTATTACAAACAGGCGCTGATGCATAAGAGCATCCGCAAGCGCAACGAAAAGGGCAAGCCGCTGAACAATGAGCGACTGGAGTTCCTAGGTGATGCCATACTCGATGCTACGGTGGGTTATATCGTCTATCGCCACTATGATGGAAAGCGCGAGGGATTCCTGACGAACACACGTTCGAAGCTCGTATCGAGAGAGACACTAGGTAAGATAGCTAATGAGATGGGACTGGGGAGTCTGCTGCTTTCTGCAAGCCACAGCACCTCTCACAATAGTTATGTCGAGGGTAACGCCTTCGAGGCTCTTGTAGGTGCTATCTATCTGGATCGCGGCTACGATGCCTGTCTGGAGTTTTTTGAAAAGCGTGTTCTGGGCAAATATGTTGATCTTGACAAGGTAGCCTTCAAGGAGGTTAACTTCAAGTCGAAGCTGTTGGAGTGGTCACAGAAGAACCGTGTGAAGATGGAGTATAGGATGTTGAAGCAGAATAAAGATGAAAACGGTAATCCTTATTTCAGCTTCCAGGTCATACTCGAAGGTATTGCGGGTGAACAGGGTAAAGGCTTCTCCAAGAAGGAGGCCCAACAGGAAGCTTCCAAGGATACCTTGCAGCGCTTGAAGCGGGAGCCCCAGTTCGTGGATGCCATCTTCGCCGCCAAGACCGAACGTACAAAGATGGAAGAAACGCCTGCGATGGCCGTTCCTGATACAGAACAGGAACAGAATTTCATCATCGTTCAGGACCATCAGGAAGAACCTGCGGCAGCACAATCGTCTGAATATGTAGAATCAGCAGAGGGCGAATTTGATCTCTCTGACATTTCTGCCAAGCCGAAGGAGAAATCGCGCGAGGAGATTATTGCTGAAGCTGAGGCTGCCGCCTTTGCTGAAGAATAAAGGTAATAATATACAAAAAAACGTAAATTATTCCCCCGTTACGAAAGTTTAGGCTAATTTTGCAGACAATATTATAATATTGAGCGAAGAGATGAGTCTGACTCAGATTGTAGGAAAACTGTTTATACCCCGTCAGATTGCTTTGGAAAAGCATCAGAATGGGGGTAGGGCATTGCAGCAGGCAGTGCTCAACCATTTGATAGAGAAAGCCAAAGATACCGAATATGGCCGCAACCATGCCTTTTCAGCTGTGAAAGGTTATGATGACTTTGTCGCACATATACCTGTCAATACCTATGAGGAGCTGAAAGGCGACATCGACAGGATGAGACAGGGAGAGGCGGATATCCTCTGGCCTGGACGTGTGAAATGGTATGCCAAGTCGTCTGGTACGACAAACGATAAGTCGAAGTTCATCCCTGTCAGTGAGGAGGGTCTTCATAAGATCCACTATGCGGGAGGTCGTGACTCAGTAGCTATCTATCTCAGGAACAATCCCAAGTCGCGAATGTTCGATGGCAAGGGTCTGATCCTGGGTGGCAGTCATGCCTCCAACTATAATCTGAAGGACTCGCTGGTAGGTGATCTCAGTGCGATTCTCATTGAGAACATCAATCCTTTGGTGAATCTGGTTCGCGTACCCAGCAAGGAGACGGCCCTGCTTTCTGATTTCGAAGTAAAGCGTGAGCGCATTGCCGAGGAGGCCATGCACAAGAATGTGACAAACCTCTCAGGTGTACCTTCTTGGATGCTCTCTGTGCTCACCTGTGTGATGGATCTCTCGGGAAAGACCCATTTGGAAGAGGTATGGCCTAATATCGAGATGTTCTTCCATGGTGGCGTGGCCTTCACACCTTACAGGGAACAATACAAACGTCTGATCACCTCTCCCAATATGCATTATGAGGAGACCTATAATGCCAGCGAAGGCTTTTTCGGCATTCAGGATGATCCTGATGACAAGTCGATGCTGCTGATGCTCGACTATGGGGTGTTCTATGAATTCATTCCTATGGATGAGTTTGGAAAGGACAATCCCACGGTAGTGCCCCTCTGGGGTGTTGAGAAAGGAAAGAACTATGCGATGGTGATCTCCACTTCCTGTGGCCTTTGGCGATATATGCTGGGTGACACGGTTCAGTTCACATCGACTAATCCATATAAGTTCATCATCAGCGGACGCACGAAGCATTTCATCAATGCCTTTGGCGAAGAACTGATAGTCGACAATGCAGAACAAGGTCTGGCCTATGCCTGCAAACAGACAGGAGCCGAGGTGCTTGAATATACGGCTGCACCAGTGTTCATGGATGAGAATGCGAAATGCCGCCACCAGTGGCTCATCGAGTTCTCGAAGCGTCCAGACGACCTTCAGCAGTTTGCCTCATTGCTCGATAAGCGTTTGCAGGAGATCAACAGCGATTACGAGGCTAAGCGCTATAAGAACATCACGCTCCAGCATCTGGAGATCATCGAGGCTCACCATAACCTCTTCAACGAATGGCTGAAGATGCATGGGAAACTTGGTGGACAGCATAAGGTGCCGCGCCTGAGCAATAGTCGGGAGATCATTGAACAGTTACTACAATTGAACCAATGAAGAAACTCTTCTACATTTTCTGTATGGCCTGTGTGATAGTGGGCTGCGCCAGGATGGGGAATCCTGACGGAGGTTGGTTTGATGATGACCCTCCGGTGGTGATTGGCAGCAATCCTGCCGACAAATCCACGAATGTGAAGAATAAGAAGGTCACCATCCTCTTCAATGAGTTCATCAAAATTGAGGATGCTACCAATAAGGTGATTGTCTCTCCCCCACAACTGGAGGTGCCTGAGATTAAGGCAGCAGGAAAGAAGATTATAGTAGAGTTGCAGGATACGCTGAAAGACAATATGACCTATACCGTCGATTTCAGCGATGCCATCGTCGACAATAATGAGGGAAATCCTCTGGGAAGCTATACCTACACGTTCTCCACTGGCGATCAGATCGACACATTGGAAGTATCAGGCTACGTACTCGAGGCCAGCAATTTAGAGCCTGTAAAGGGGTTGCTGGTGGGTCTCTACGATGACCTGGCAGACTCAGCCTTCAAGACGAAGCCGATGCTGCGTGTATCTCGTACTGACAGCCGGGGCCATTTCGTCATCAAGGGTATTGCTCCCGGCACCTATCGGGCTTATGCACTGAAGGATCTCGACGGTAACTTCCGTTTTACGCAGAAGAGTGAAATGATTGCTTTCAACCATCAGACTTTCGAACCTAGCTGGAAACCCGATACCCGAGTGGATACCGTATGGCGCGACTCGCTCCATATCGATGCCCTCCTGCAGGTTCCCTATACCCATTTCCTGCCCGATGACATCACGCTGCTGGCTTTTACGCAGATACAGACAGACCGCTATCTGATCAAGACAGAGCGCAAGGATCCTGAGAAGTTCAGCATGTTTTTCAGCTATGGCGACTCTATCTTGCCTGTTATCAAAGGCCTGAACTTCAATTCTGACAGTGCCTTTGTCATCGAGGCTGGCGAGAAGCTCGACTCCATCCACTATTGGCTGCGCGACACGATGCTCGTCAATCAGGATACGCTCCGAATGGAAGTCAGTTATCGCATGACGGATACATTGGGAAACCTTGTCAATCAGACGGATACCCTCGATGTACTTGCTAAGACTCCCTTGGAGAAGCGTCTGAAAGAGAAGGCCAAGGAGATGGAAAAGTGGCAGAAGGAGCAGGACAAGAAGAAAAAGCGTGGCGAGGCTTACGACTCCATCTATCCTGTCTCACCCTTGAAGGTGGCGTATAACGCACCACAGTCTATGGATCCGGATAAACTGGTGACGATCGAGGTGCCTACGCCCCTGCAGCATTGCGATTCGGCAGCCATCCACCTCTATTCGATGATCGACTCGGTGTGGTATGAGTCGCCATTCGTCTTCGAGCCTGAGCCGAATATGATGCGTAAATTCAGGATCAAGGCAGATTGGCAGCCTGAGAGAGAATATAGTCTGGAAATCGACTCTGCTGCCTTCGTGGATATCTATGGCGTTGCTTCAAAGCCCTATAAGCAGGGTATCAAGGTGAAGAGCCTCGATTCCTATAGTTCTCTCACGATGAAACTCAGCGGATTCCCCGATACCGTGACCGTCAGGGTACAACTGCTCAATGGTTCTGGTGCTACCTTGAAGGAGGTGGTGGCAGCAAACGGTCAGGCCCACTTCGACTACGTCAATCCAGGCAAATACTACGTCAGTGCGCTGTTGGATGCGAATGACAACGGCATCTGGGATACTGGCGACTACGACGCTGACCGTCAGGCTGAGGCCGTATATTTCTATCCTCGTGAGATAGAGTGTAAGGAGAAGTGGGATGTCACCCAGCAGTGGAATGCGTTGGCAAAGCCCCTTTATCAGCAGAAGCCTTCGGCCATCGTTAAGCAGAAGTCAGAGGCTGCCAAGAAGTTGAAGAACCGCAATGCAGATCGAGCCAAGCAATTAGGAATAGAATATCGTAAAACCCAAACAGTTAAATTAGACAAAAAGCAATGATGAAGCGAATACTTTGTATATTCTGTGTATTGTGCGGGCTGTCAATGCCGGTCGCTGCCCAATGTGGCATTGAGAACACAGCTTTCAAATCAGGCGAGTCGCTGAGCTATGACCTCTACTTCAACTGGAAGTTCATCTGGATGAAAGTGGGCACAGCCTCTATGGATACCAAAATGTCGAAGTTCGAGGGTAAGGATGCGTGGAAGTCTTATCTGATCACACGCGGCAATGATAAGCTCGACAAGTACTTCATGATGCGCGACACCCTCTTGTCATACTGCGACCAAGACCTCGCTCCGCTGTATTTCAGGAAAGGAGCCCGCGAAGGCAGCAGTTATTACGTTGACGAGATATGGTACAGTTACCCCAACGGCAACTGCCAGTTGAAGAAGCATCGCATCACATCGCATGCCGAACACCTTTGGAAGACCAGTACCTATAAGAACTGTATCTACGATATGATGTCCATCTTTCTTCGGGCTCGCAATTTCGATTCTTCGAAGATGAAGAAGGGTGATATCATCAAGATGCCTATCAGCGATGCACGCTCTCTGAGCAACTCGTGGCTAGAGTTCCGTGGCAGGGAAAACTTCAAGGTGAGCGACACCAAGGAGAAGTTCCGCTGTCTCGTATTCTCATTCTATGAATGGGAGAACAACCAGAGTCATGAGCTCATCCGCTTCTATGTGACAGATGACCAGAACCATATACCAGTACGCCTCGACATGTTCCTGAGTTTCGGGTCTGCCAAGGCCTATCTGAAGAGTTATAAGGGTGTTCGCAGTCCGATGACGTCGAAGATCAAGTAGTCATCGCTGCACCCGACTTTCGTGACTTTGCAGGCAAAATGAAGAAATGGACCTTTTCTATCGCCTTGCTACTCAGTAGTCAGGCGATTCATGCACAATTGGTGATCAACGAGCTGATGCAGTCGAATATCGACTGTATCATGGATGATCTCAATGAGTTTCCCGATTCTTGGGTGGAGTTATACAATACAGGCACTGCAGCCGTAAACCTGAAGGACTGGCGCTTAGGTTTGAGCGACAAGGCGGGCGAGGCGTGGCAGTTGTCAAACAAGCAGATAGGCCCAGGCGAGTATGCCCTCGTCTATTGCGACAAGGTGGGCAAGAATTTGCACACCGACTTCCGATTGGAATCGGGAAAGGGTGGTAGCCTGTATCTCTTTCAGGGTCAGACAATCGTCGACAAGGTGGAGGATCTGCCAAAGCAGCCGGCTCCGAATATTGCTTACGGCCGCAAGACTGATGGCAGCAATGAGTGGGGTTACCAGCTCACACCAACGCCAGAGGGTGCAAATACCGGGGAGGTCTGTGATCATGACCATATCCTGGGCGAACCGGTGTTCAGCGAACCAGGTAAGGTCTTCAACGGCAACAAGACCTTCAATCTCCAACTCTCATTGCCAGAAGGCAGCCCTGAGGGTACGGAGATCCGCTACACCACAAACGGTTCCGAGCCTACTGCCAGCAGTGCCAAGTACACCGCTGACATTCCCATCACCAAGTCCACCTCCATTCGCGCCAAACTGTTCTGTAATGGCTGGCTGTCTCCCAGAAGCACAGTGCAGTCGTATATCTTCCACGATCGGAGTATGACGATTCCCGTCATCAGCATTGTGACGGACAACAGTTACCTCAACGACAAGAAGATAGGTATCTTTGCCAATAATTACGGTCACGAGAAATACCAGCAGGTAGACTGGCGCAGACCCTTGAACATCGAACTCTTCGACGCCGAGGGCGAGCCCTCACAGCTGAATCAGCTTTGTGAGACGCGCATCACTGGTGCCTGGTCTAGAGAAGCTGCCAGGAAGTCGATGGGCATCTATTGCCACAAACGGTTCGGCAAGAAGAATATGGAGTATGAGTTCTTCCCCGACCAGTGTCCAGGACTCACGAACTATAAATCCATTGTGCTCCGCAATTCTGGTAATGATCGCGACTACACATATATGCGAGATGCCGTCTGTCAGCGGGCGATGGCTGAGCATGCCGACATCGATTGGCAGGCCTGGCGCCCTGCCGTTATTTATATCAATGGCAACTACTGGTGTCTGCTGAACATCCGAGAGCGTGCTAACGAGAACAATATCCTGACCCACTACGATGGACTGGAGGATATCGACCTGATCGAAAACGGTGAACTGAAGGAAGGTACGAAGGATAACTACGACGCCTTTACCGCGTTCTTCAACGAGCATGGCCATACCTTGGATGAATATGCTGAACTCATGGATTGGGAGGAGTATATCAGGATTACGACGATGAACCTCTATTTCAACAACCTCGACTATCCTGGCAACAACAATGTGATGTGGCGACCAAGGGCCGAGGGAGGCAAGTGGCGCTGGATAGCCAAGGATCTCGACTACACCTTGGGGCTTTACACCAATGGCGGAGCTGGCGGTTCTGGCGGTTATGACCATCAGATTATCGCCCAGTGGTATAATCCCGATGACTATAGCCTGCATCAGGGTGCCAACTTCTCCATAACCTGGGATGCCACCCGCCTTTTCCGTAGGTTGATGGAGGATGCCGATTTCGCGCGCGAATTCATCGATCGGTTCAGTATCTATATGGGTGATTTCCTCAATGAGAAGTCTGTCAGAGCCATCTGGGATCCCATGTATGCAATGATTAAGGATGAATGGAAACGCCACAGGAGTGTCGTCTATGACAATCCCTGGTGGCCTATTTTCGACGACGAACAGCGGTATGCCCGCAATTGGCTCAGCAAGCGCACCAATGAGATGTACAAGCAGCTTGGCAAGCAGTACGATCTGGGCACCCCTATCCCCATGACGGTCAATCAGGACTTGGAGGATGCCAGTGCGCTCGATGTGACGTTCAACGGCGTCCCCTTGACCAAAGGTGTCTTCAACGGGAAATTCTTTGCCGATCGTTCGATTACCCTTGAGGGGCAGGCACCAGAGGGTCAGGTGATTAGCGGATGGACCATCGTGACCAAATCGAGCAGCGGTACCGATACCCGGCAGATCGACGGTGAGCGATGCGCTCTCCTGATGCCCCAATGCACCAATCTTGCCATCAATGCCATTCTGAGCAATTCCACCGGCATCGATACATTGCCCAAGCCCTCCTGGACATGGCAGCGCGACGGCGACAGGCTGTTCCTCTCAGGTGTTCCCGTTGGCACCCAGGTAAAACTCTATGATCTGAAAGGTATTCTGCTGCGCACAGTCACCTCCGACGGCTCAGAGATCATTCTCCCCCTCACCGCCGCCACCCTCCACGTGCTAAGAATAGACGCCACAACCGTAAAGCTCTAACGTAAACGCCTTGCGCTGGGCGAGAGGCGGGCTCTTTAATTTGTGCCGCCTCCTAGGGCAATGTAGAGCGCAATGACGGCTTCGGCTGCATCGTACATGTTCATGGCTGAACCAAGTTGTGCGTCGAGCAGCGACTCTTGGGCCTTGAGCACTTCCAGATAGCTGGCCTTACCGTTGTCCATCAGTTCGTGGGTGCCAGTGTAAGCTTCATGGAGCACCTGCACCTGACGCTGTAAGTAGGCATGCTTCTCGCGGGCTGCCATACAGTCGGCCATAGCCTCGTTCACCTCGTTACCGGCATTGATGACGGTCTGCACATACTTCTTCTGCAGATCCTCCTCGGTGAGCATGGCTATCTTCTTGTTCGCAATCAGCTTGCCGCGTGCGAAGATGGGCTGTGTGAGTTGTGCCATAGCGTTCAGCAGCAACTTACCAGGATCGACGACAAAACCACCACCAGAGTTGGTCCATCCTGCACTACCGCTGAGCGTGATGCTGGGATAGAAGGCCGAACGTGCTGCCGCCGTATTGTAGAAAGCCTCCTCCATGGCGTGGTTGGCCATGCGGATGTCAGGACGGTTTTCCAGCAACTGGGCTGGTACGCCAATCTTCAGGTACTTTGTGTTGAACATACGCTCTTCGGCATCACCCATTGCCTCGGCATGATGCAGCGTGGAGCTGCCCCACTTCTGGCGGTTGATGTGCTGCGGGCTGATAGCCATCAGTTTGCAGATGGCATTCTCTACGGAACGGATGTTGCGGCGGGTGTCGACGATCTGCGTCTTCACGCTGAGATAGGATGCCTCCATCTGGTTGACGGCAGTGCTATAGGCCTTGCCGTTCTCCCAAAGGGCCTGTTCGGTCTGGAGAGACTCGTTCCAGAGACTGTCGGTCTGCATGAGGACTTCCAGCTGGCGGTCGAGCACCTGCAGCAAGAAGTACTGCTGAGCTGTGATGGAAACGAGGTTCGAACGAACGGCCTCTTCTTGCATCTGAGCCTGAAGGAGCACAGCCTTTGCTGCGCGCTTCTTGTTGGTGATCGAGCCGAACACATCGATATCCATCGATAGCTGCAGCGGAAGATTGTAGGTCTTCACGGCAGCGCTGTTGTCGAAGCTGGAGAGCGTGCCCTGAGGCGCAAAGGCCAGTGAGGGCAGGTAGGCCAGCTTGGCAGCCTTCAGCGCTGCCTGGCTCTTCTCGACGGCAATGCGTGCGGAGTTGAGGTCGGTATTATTGGCCAGTACGCGCTCAATGAGCTCCTGTAGCAGCGGGTCGGTGAAGAACTCGCGCCATGACATCCTGGCGATGGTCGAATCGCTGGTTGCTGCCTGGATGCTTGCGTCGGTGCCGAAGGCATCAGCTGGTGTATCGCTCTTTTGCTCGTACTTATTGTATATACCGCAGCCCGTGAGCAGGAAACTCACGGCTGCAGTAATTAAGATATAACTAACTCTTTTCATGACTTATTCCTCTGTTTTTACTTCAACACTTTTCATTTTCGGAGCACCCTGGAACTTCTCATGCAGTTTCTGGAATATGATGAAGAAGGCAGGAACGACGAAGAGCAGGGCAACGGTACCGATGCTCATACCGCCGATGACGCCGAGAGCAAGGGCACGGTTACCATTGGCACCGGCACCTCCCTCGATGACGAGCGGTATCATACCGATGATCATCGTGGCCACCGTCATCAGAATCGGGCGCAGACGCTCCTTACAAGCTTCGAAGGCAGCATCGACAATGCTCAAGCCCTGAGCACGGCGCTCCGTGGCAAACTCGGTAATCAGGATGGCCGTTTTCGACAACAGACCAATCAGCATGATGACACCCGTCTGCAGGTAAATGTTATTATCCATACCTGGTATTTCATTGAGATAGCCAAGGTAAGCAAACACGAAGGCACCCATCAGACCGAACGGTACACTGAACAGCACGGCCCATGGAGTGAACCACGAGTTATACAGAGAAGCCAGGATGAGGTAGATCAGGATGGCGCAGATGACGTAGATGAGCGCCGTGGCGTTAGAGCCGGAAGTCTCCTCTACCTCGCGCGACATACCGCTATACTCGAACGTGGCGGTTTTTGGCATCTCCTTCTCGAACACCTCGGCAATGGCCTTATGAGCGTCGCCTTCGGTGTAGCCGCTACCAGGTTTCACGATACAGGTGATGCTCTGGAACAGGTTGAAGTGCTCGATATTCGACGGGCCGACAATCTGCTTCAA
>Ga0256405_10004292_pt1 | contig 27088 bp, 19 predicted proteins | sample RumenRJG_02DNA_FD_189096 | JGI IMG/M metagenome (GOLD analysis project Ga0256405, IMG submission 189096) | Bovine rumen microbial communities from Lethbridge, Alberta, Canada - RJG_02 | ecosystem: Host-associated > Mammals > Digestive system > Stomach > Rumen | place: Canada: Alberta... | reverse complement strand
AATATATTAGAAAAGGCAGCGCTGCGGCATAAGATGTCCGCTGTAGCGCTGCCTTTAATCAATAGTCTTACACACACGATAGTTTAGAGACGATTTTCTAAACCAACACGATAATTTAGACTATCTTTTTAATCCGTCAGCTGATCATAGAGTTTTCTGTAATACTCCCGGTCGTCCTTCTTCAGGATCGAGCGGATCCGTTCTCTCAGTTCACTGAGATCCAGATAAGAACTGACCAGCGGAGAGAAACGTTTTCCTTCTTCTTCCCGTATCTCTTCCAGAAGCTGATCATAATCGTCTTCACAGTGATCGGCCATATATACCGCCAGTGCGGTCACATCGGTCATCTTGCGATAGTCCGATTCGTTGCGCACGTAATCTTCCGGGAAGCCGCCCGCTTCGTTATACCACCGATGGTGTCCGTGTGCGATATCCGCATAGCGCTGTGTCGAACGTCTTGCGATCAGACTGTCATAGGCACCGGAAGTATGCAGCTGATACATCTCGTTCTCCCCTTCAAACAGGTTCCTGCTTGCGCGGAGGCGTTCCATATTCATACTGAGCATTCCGAAGTTGTAGAACAGGCCGCATTTCCCGGCGTATTCCTTCAGAGCTTCTCTCTTTTCTTCCGCATCTGCGATCTCTTTCAAAAACGGGATGTCATCAAAGAAGTCCGGTTCCTGCAGGAAGATCTGATCACAGAATGCCTGCAGTATCTCGGAGACGCGCAGAGAGAAGATATATGAAGTGCCTGTCAGCTTGCGCATCAGACGCGATGTGATCTCTTCGTATGTCTCGACACCGTCGATCTCCAGATATCCGCCGATGACGATGGCGACGTTGTAGCGGAAGAGATCGTCGTATTTCTCCGGAGGAAAACTCATCAGGGTCTTCATCATCTTGTCGTAGGCATAGCGAAGGAATTCGACGTTCTTTTTCCTGCTTTGCAAGGACGGATTGTCGTTCATCAGTTTTCCGTAATAGACCGGAAGCTGGACGTTCGCATAGAGGCCTGAACCGTCGTACTGGTCATACCGTGCGTCGCTGATCAGCTGTTCCATCCGTCCCAAAGTCGTCTGCAGGTCTACGAATCCACAGCTGTATTCCATCTCATAGTAAGGCCATAGCCAGCGGATGTTCGGATCCTTGTTGTCCTTTTCCGGTTCGAACACGATCTGACAGGCTTCCAGGATCTCCGTCATCTCTTCCTTTGAAAGGTTTCCGCGGGAGAGAGTATCCCGGTTTGCACTCATCTGCTGGTAGGATCGGCGAAGGTAGACGTCCCAGGGGAGTCCGGGAGCGATCCTTCGGTAGTTTTCGTCCTGAAGGATCTTCAGAACACGGGAACTGATCGCGACCCTTTTCTTTCTGTCCACAGCCGTGATGGCGATGTTGGCCAAAGCACGGATGATATATCCCTGCGTCTGTTCGTCATCGATCTCCTCAAAGAACTTCAGATAGGATCCCGCCTCCGTAAATACCATCTCATTTTCAAAGCGGTATTTCCGGATCCGTTCAGTCTTGAATCCCTCTACCATCCTCTGACGGTAGAATAGGCCCATACCCAGTTTGTACAGTTCACGGATGATCCCGTTCCGGTCCTTGCGGAAACGGTACAGACTGAGCAGGGAATCGTGGATGAGGATATAGATCCCGCAGTCCAGGTTGGTGGACCAGTCCATCAGTTTATCTGAAAACTCTTCAAGATCGGCGATATCCTGAGCAGAGGCGTTGTGCAGATCATCGAGTGCAGGGAAAAGACCCGCGTTCAGCAACGCGATATTTTCCTTTTTCAGCTGTCTGACCCGATCTTTCGCTTCCGACTGTTTCTGATACCAGTCTTCGAACTCCGTCAGTTCAAAACCGTAGATATCGATGAGAGAAGCGATCTCTTTCAGGTTCTCGATGTATTGGATCTGATACGCCTGCATATATCCTCTCAGAGATTCTGTTTCAGTGTATTCATCAGCCGGCTGACATCGATCGGTTTCGCGATATGTCCGTCCATTCCGGCTTCCTTTGCCCTGGCGATATCTTCGACGAACGTGTTGGCTGTCATCGCATAGATGCGTACCTTGTTCGCATCTTTTCTTCCGCTCGAGCGGATCTGTCTTGCGGCCTCATATCCGTCCATCACCGGCATCTGGATATCCATCAGGATGATGTCGTAATAGTTTTCCTTTGAAGAAAGATAGGTCTCCACCCCTTCCTTTCCGTTCTCTGCCGTATCGATGGCAGCGTTCGTGGTACGGAGGATCTCTTTGGCGATCTCCCGGTTGATCATATTGTCTTCCACCAGAAGGATGTGTTTTCCGCTGAGGTCGACAGCCGAAGTTCCCGCACCCTCACTGTGCGGATCGAGAGCTTCATTGAGCAAATTGATCAGGGTCTTGCGGAAGACCGGCAAAGGAATGAATCTCGAGATCCCGCTGCGTGTTGCCCGGTATTCGATCTCATCCCAGCTGTCATCCGAGATCAGGATGATCTTCATTCCGCTGTCTGCCTTATGGAAATAGGAAGCGATGTCGTAGATACTTCCGTCAGGTCCGATCTGTCTGCCGATGATCAGCGCATCGTAGTGTTCTCCCTTGAACTCTTCGTCCGAGAAGGCACTGACGGCTTCCGAAGAATCTTCGACGATATGACAGTCCACGGAGAATTCCGACAGATATCTCCTGTAGGTCTCCTGCAGCTGTCTGTCCGCTTCGATGATCAGGAATCTCTTTCCCTTCAGAGCGTCTGCGCTGATCTTCAGTCTTTCATAGCGCATCGGGATCGTGATGGTGACGGTCGTTCCTTCCTGCAGTCTGCTGTCGATCAGGATCTCTCCGTTCATTGCCTTGACGAGTTTCTGTACGATGCTCATACCCAGTCCTGTCCCTTCGATCCCGGACATCGTCGAACTGCTGGCACGCTCGAACGGATCGAAGATCTTCTTGAGGAAATCTTCGCTCATACCGGCGCCGTTATCGCTGCACACGAAGCGGAAGTAACAGAGATCTTCCCTGATCTCTTCCGATACGGTGACGGAGATCTCGCCGCCTTCGTTGGTGTATTTGATCGAATTGTTGATGATATTGACCATGATCTGTCTCAGTCGCAGCGCATCGCCGTAGAGGCCTTCCACCGCGATATTTTCGGTCCGAAACACAAAGTGATGGCCTTTCGCCTGTGCCTGCGGACGGACGATCGCCAGAGTGTCATGCAGAAGATCACTCAGTGAGAACATTTCTTCCGAGATCGTCATCTTCCCGGAATTGATCCTCGACATATCAAGGACCTCATTGATCAGACTCAAAAGATGCGAACTTGCCGTATCGATCTTGTTCAGAGAATCCAGGACTCTGTTCTTTTCATCAATGTGTTTCTTTGCCAGCGCAGTCATACCGATGATCGCATTCATCGGCGTACGGATATCATGAGACATGTTACTGAGAAAGACTTCTTTTGCCTTGTTGGCATCTTCTGCCGCAGCCAGCTGTTTCCTCAGTTCACCGATCGTCTCTACGTTCCAGGTGATCAGCAGTTCCGTATCTTCGGAAAGATCGTATCTTTCCCTGATCGCAGCCATATCAAAACCATCGCTCTGATACAGAATGTCATTGGTTCCTTTTTTTCGGATCGCGTATTCTCTGGCCATGGGTTCTCCTGTTTTTTTGTTATCTATATTATGGCATAAATCATCTCTTCAAAAAAACAGAGCATACAAAAGGCAGTTCACATGAACTGCCTTTTCAAACCATCAGCTGTTAACAGATCCTGTCCTGATACATTACGGTATCCTGGATCTGTTTCAGTTTTTCCCCGCTTTAAGCAGATCCTTGACAGATTGAATCACCGCATTGGATCTGCTTACAGCAGTGACCGAAGTTCCTTCGATCACAACCTTGCTTGCAATCTCGGACTTTGCGTTGATCAGGGAAATATTGTCATTGATCTTGACCAGATTCCCCGGTTTAACGGTCGGACGTAACGGCAAGATCTGCAGCCTCAGTCCATTTCTCACCATAAAGTTTCCTTCGTAGTTTCCGGCTTCTGTCCCGATCAGTCTGAAATCTTCCGGCTTCAGTTCCATCTCATACTTCCCGGCTTTGATCCTGCTCAGAACAGGTTCGACACCGTTCTTGTAGATGACGGTTACGTCCTCAGGAAGAGTTCCTTTCTCTACCGTAAAGCCTCTGACGGTCTTTATAGTTCCGTCATAGATATACTTTGCGGTATTGCCTATGATCGTAACAGTCAGTTTCGCAGGCGTGATCGTCAGCTTGCCTCCGGTCTGCTTATGGAAATAGTAGTTGGATTTCGGATTGTTGAAGAGAGCCACGTCATTGACACTGATGTGCGTAACATCGATCTCTCTTTCATATTCACCGACATCTCTGCGAGCGCCGTCCAGGATCAGATAAGTCACTTTATCCTCGCCGATCAGACCGCTCACTTCGATCTTGGCGGCGATCATTTCCGGATCGGTATAGACTGACAGCGGTTCATCATGTTCGCCCTGCAATTCTCCGTTGAAGACATAAGTCTGATCGATGACATGGATATCCAGCGGAGCCGGCGTGATCGTCAGCATGCCGTCCTGAACGACTTCGATCGTCCAGTTGTAGTTGCCGGCCATCGGCCCTTCCAATGCGAACTGTTCTGCAGCCAGATTCATCTTTGAAACACCGACGTCAGTTCGGGTCAGGATGAGGAGTTTCTTGAGCCTGTAGACGACGAGCACACCTTCCGGAAGTTCTGTTTCTACTGTGTAGCCCTTGACCTTCTTGGCAGTTCCGTCGTAGATGTATTCCGCCTGGTTGCCTGAGATACGGATCGCCAGGTCAGCTTTTGTGATCGTCAGAGAACCGGCGCCGACAATATTGACGTTATAATTCGTGAGCATGCTTCCAGGCACATTAAGCGTGAGCCTGTAAGTTCCTATATCCTCCCCTTCTTCACGGGTCAGGTTGTGTGCCAGATCGAGTTCTTCGATGATCTGTTCATCTTCACCTTCGACCTGATTTCTCAGGGAAACAGTGTATTCCGGATCTTCTTCGCCGAAGCCCTTCGTCTTGCTGTCGACAGAGACGAACAGTTCGCGGCGCATGATCTCCAGATAGCCGTCTTCCACGATCTCGAACTTCGCGATGAAGGCGCTGTTTTTGTTGGTGAACATTTCCGGAGTCAGGCCCATCATGATCCTGTCATTACCGTTGTCACAGGCATTGACACCTTCCGCATGTGCAGTTCCGGTGAATGTGAAGTCATCTTCCGTGTATTCACTGTTGGAGATGCTTACGACCTTGTAGCCATCGACTTCATGTTTCGTTCCGTCGTATTCCGGAGTAGCATAATTACCTTTGATCTGAACGAGGACTTCTTTCTGCTCATCGATCGTGCAGATAATATCTCTACGGTCTCTGATTCGGATCCTTGGGTACGGACCGTCCGGTGCGTTGAAAGTATTGTCGTAGGATGCCAGTCCGGTCGCTTCGATCTGAGCTCCGGTGACCAGGTTCTCGACATCGTAATCTGTCGTGATGTAGCCGTCGATGAAGACTCTTCCAAGGCTTCCGGCTTCATCTCTGATCATGATCGTCTGCGTCAGGCCGTTGGCCTCAGCGTAGCTTTCCACGGTTCCCTTGAGAGTAACGAGCTGGCCTTCAACGATCCTTCTTCTCAGATCAGCTGCCGTGATCTCCCTTGGTTCAACACTCCCCTCGCCGATCACTTCGATCGAAATGACCTGCAGTTCCGGTTCGCCCTGATAATCATCGGTGTAGCCGATAATACGGACTTTATCGCCGATCTTATATTCGCCGGATACCGGGAATGCACAGATACCGCCGGACTCATCCTGAACATAGATACAGTCAAAGAATGCCGTATCCTTGTCGTAGCCGGACGCATTGGAAGTGACGATACCTTCAATTGTGAAAGTAGCACCGTTCTTGTTCTTACGAACGGTCTTGATCGGTGTAACTGCAGTATTGTTGCTCAGCACATCGACATACAGGCCCCTGGTCAGAGTCATATCGTCTACACCGTTGCTGACGACGACCGTCAGTGTGACCGGCGTGTGCTTTGCCTCTTTAAACTTCACTGTCAGATCGACATTCAGCATTCCGTTTGCCGGCAATGTTCTGGCTGTATTGTCGCTTGCCAGAACCTCATCACCGATGATCGTATAAACGATGGATTTGACAGTAACAGGAACATCTTCATGGTTGTAGAGGATCGCTGTCAGAGTTGCATTCTCATTCACGGTCGGCATCTCAGGATCAACTACGACATTTTCAATGCCCAGATCCAGAACACTGTCGACCCAGATCGGGGATGTGACAGCAAGATCGCCGTCTGCCTGTGTAACTCTTACAAAGTAATAGATACCTGTAGGTACGACTGTCGCAGAAAGATATCCTTCCTTGAATTCTTCCGGATCTGTCCAGGTGTAGGCGACTCTCCCATGATCGGAGACCAGTTCAACTTTACTGATCGAATCCTTCTCGTCCGGATCATAGAGGGTGATCTCTATATTCAGTTCTTCCGGCATCTCGTCATCCGGGAAGATTGTTCCCATCTGTTTGCCGTTGGCTTTATAACCGATCTCCAGGTTCTTATCTTCGGTCGCATAGACACGAAGTGCGCGGATCGCATCATAGATGCCTTCTTCGCTGAAGTCATTCGTCAGAACGACATCTCTCGCATCGTTTGCGTTACCCCAACGCCCCTTATGGTTATCCTGGTTATTGGTTGGTGCCAGATGCCAGCCCTTATCCAAAGCCATGATGTATTGTTCATAGCTCGGATAGTATCCACTGGCGCCGATCTGGCCTTCTCCGTTTCCGACTTCCACCAGGAACATGCGTTCATCGATCTCGTCAGTTCGATAAGAGAAGTCTTTAAAATTACCGAACGTCGTACCAGGGTGATTAAACTGATGCAGGGTCTCACCGTGGTCCTTGGTCATCGTCTCGTAGTAGAGTTTCATACCCTCATCCAGAGACTTGTTGTTGAGGGCTGTGTTGTTACGGGATACGAGGCCCTGTGTATTGAAAGAGTTGATATGACCAGGCCCGCCTGACCAGGTCATTTCGAATCCGGCGATCGCCACGATATCATTCTGTCTCGCATTGAAGTCTGCGACCGCCTGTTTATACGTATGCCATTTTTCAGCACTTGCCGGATACATGAGACTTGCGTCGTTCATCGCATCTGCCGGGTTGGCTGCGTACGGTTCATCGAAGTAGTTTGAATGATCGGTGAATGCGACAAAGTCAACGTTCGCACTTTCCGGAAGAGATGCGATGTAATCTAAAGCTGTCTCCAAAGTTCCGGAACCGTCCGAATACGTCGTGTGGGAATGCAGCTGACCGAAATACAGCTGATACTCTGACTTACCTACCATGAACGACCAGGTCTTCTCTGCTGTCTTTCCGTCTTTTCTTGTAACATAAGCCTTAACGATGATGCGTCCGTCTTCAAAGTCTTCTTCCGGTGTATAAGATAATGTCTTTTCTTCGAAAACGGTCTCGACTTCCTCGTTCTTGACGATCATCCGGAGAGTCGGATCTTCACCGACGTTTCCGACCTTGACCGAGATCACCGGCCTCTTGTCTTCTCCTGTCTGGGAGTTCGGTGCCGGATCCATATCATAGAAGAACGGTTCATCCAGGATCATGATCTCTTTTTCACCGGAATAGGAGATGTCATAGCTGTTTGTAACATCTACGACGATCTTGAAGGATTCCGGCTTCTCACCGTTATCGATATCCTCCGCTTTCAGAGTGAAAGTGTAGTTCTTCTTGTCGGAAGTAACTTCATAATCAGTCACTTCGACCGTTCTTTCTCCCACAATATATCTGATAGAGATCTCTCTGATATCATCAGACAGATCATCCAAAGAGATCGTGACCGGGAAATCTTCCTCAAGATGTCTGATATCGTTGCAGCGGAACTGTACGGATGGATCCTGAACGATCTGATCCTCTACGATCGAATCATCTGTCACTTCATAGAACTTGAACTGGTAGATCGGATCAACGTTCTCCGGCGGTTTCTTGAATTTGTAAGTCCAGCCGGAGAATACGCTTGAGAAGTATTCGATACAAACCGGTTGCCCCCCGTAATGATGGATCTTATTGAAGATAAGATGCCATCCGTTGAGATCCTTCAAATACCATTTGGCACTGTTCGGGATCGATCCGTCACTGTTCGGATTTATGAAGAAGAGTTCTTCTTTATTGTTCGTAGCGAGGTATTGCCCGTTGATCTCGAACGCATAGTAACGACCGATCACATGGACCTTGAATACGTAAGCTCCGTTACCCGGTTTTGCCTTGTTTCCGACGATCTGCGTCGGGATCGCATCAAACGCATAGTTTGCTTCCCTATAAAGACCGAGGGAACTCTTCGCATCATAGTTGTAGACCACATATTCTCCGCCGTCGCGCAGAATTCCATCCGGTTCGCCGTCGTAGTCCTCCAAAGCGGCTTCCTTATCGACACGGTAGAACTGGATCGCAAATTCATTGTCACCGAGATTGCCGGGTCTTGGGCAGAATCCCGAGAATACTTCCGTCTTATGCCTTTCAAAGGCCTCGATGTAACATACATTTCCTTCGCTATTGGTCAGAGCCGGATTGGAGATATACCATGTATGTTTCTTTTCGTTGGCCTGGGTAAGTGTCCATTCACAAAGGGTGTCCGCATCGTAATACGGATTCACCGTCAGTTCCATGTATTCTCCGCTCTTCCATACAGCGATCTCCGTATGATCTTCATCTTCCGGGTAAGCCGCATAGAAATGGTAGAAACCGTCCTCATACTTCACGTTCCATACCATATCCCTGGTATAGTTGATGACCTTGCCGTCCTTGACCGTCGCTTCCTGAGCCTTCAGATACCAGTCGCCGTTCGGTTTGGAGGAAACTGCAGTCTTATGACCCGGGCTGTAGATCACGACAGTCGCGCCGTCAAGATCGTTCTGATCGGCGATCAGATCACCGAGGATCTCCGGATCGCTCGGATCCTCCGGTTCCGCTCCCTGTTTGTAGAAGGAGAAGACGAAATCGGCGTTTATGCCCGGATTTGAATAGTCATAGAGCTGGAAATAATTATTTCCGTTATAATCGGACCATTCCAGGTAGATATGTCCGCCCGTCTTGGAACTCGGAAGATCTCCCAGGTACAGATGGAAATCCTCTTCACTTTCCTCTACGGTCCATTTCGAAGCTGCAGGATCACTTAAAACGATGTTGTTATAGGTCTTTGTATCGGTCACTCTCTGTGTACCGCCAAAGACTTTGCTTCCCTGTGTAAACGTATAGGTCCCATCATCATTGGCTGTGACATCCCATACAACAGAATCCTCATCTGTAGTGATCACACCTTCTTCCGGAGTCAAAGCAAAACCATCCAGGTTATAGACGCTCTTTATGTTGGAGGTGATTCCTCTGCCTGCTTTTGAGTTGTAGATGATGACCTTGTCACCGGTCGCAAGATGCGTAGTATATCCGAATGTATCTTCTGTCGGATCGACTGGTGTTTCATCTTCATGAGCCACCAGATAGAACTGCATACCGAAAGCGTCCAGGTTCGTATTGGTCGTCGTTGAATATCCGCAGAAGACATATTGGCTGGATCCGTTCACGTTCTTGGTGAACACTTCAAGATAGATCGGACCGTGACCGCCTTCCATGGCCGTGTTCAGATAATACCTGTGATTGGTGCTGTCCTTCTCGACCACTGTCCATTTATTATCCAGACCGTTTTGAGAAGCGTCGTTCGTAAGCTCGACGTAGGTATTGCTCATCCATGTTCCGACTGTCTTGTCACCCTGAGTGAACGTATAGGTCCCGTCCTCATTGACCGTGACTTCCCAGATCAGATTCTCGGCAGGTTCGATGACCTTGTCATCTTCGATCGTTACACTTCCCGGCATGAGATACCAGCCTCTGTAAGTATCTGAACTCATGGCAAGGTTACGTGCCTTATTATAGATAACGACTTTGGAACCGTCTTTCAACTGAGAAAGATCGGTAACGAGACCGGTGATCTCAACAAATGTAGCTTTGATCGTTATGTTTTCGTTTACGGTATATACCAGTGTACCGTCTGCACCGACCGTCTGTTCAACACCGTTGATCAACAGAGATTCCAGTTCATATCCTTCGTCCGGAGTCACAGTGATCGTGACTGTTTCGCCTTCTTTTACTTTATCGTCAGAAACATATACCGTTCCGTGTACTGTTTCAGAAACCGTAACAGAGTAGGTCTCTTCCACCAGATAGAACTGCATACCGAAAGCGTCCAGGTTCGTATTGGTCGTCGTTGAATATCCGCAGAAGACATATTGGCTGGATCCGTTCACGTTCTTGGTGAACACTTCAAGATAGATCGGACCGTGACCGCCTTCCATGGCCGTGTTCAGATAATACCTGTGATTGGTGCTGTCCTTCTCGACCACTGTCCATTTATTATCCAGACCGTTTTGAGAAGCGTCGTTCGTAAGCTCGACGTAGGTATTGCTCATCCATGTTCCGACTGTCTTGTCACCCTGAGTGAACGTATAGGTCCCGTCCTCATTGACCGTGACTTCCCAGATCAGATTCTCGGCAGGTTCGATGACCTTGTCATCTTCGATCGTTACACTTCCCGGCATGAGATACCAGCCTCTGTAAGTATCTGAACTCATGGCAAGGTTACGTGCCTTATTATAGATAACGACTTTGGAACCGTCTTTCAACTGAGAAAGATCGGTAACGAGACCTTCTTCGCTGTCCTCAGGTTCTTCCGGTTCTGTTGCCTTTGTGACAGCAACTGCACACTGTGCAGAAAGATCTGATCCGTCTTTGGTGGAGACAATGATCGTTGCAGTGCCTTCTGTGACTGCCGTTACCAGACCTGTCGCATCGACTGTTGCGATCGTCTCATCAGTGGACGTCCAATTTAATGTTTTATCAGTAGCATCCTCAGGAAGAACGCTTGCATTCAACTGAGAAGTCTTTCCTTCTTCCAGAGTCAGAGAGGTCTGATCCAGAGTCAGGGAAGAAACAAGGATCGGCTCTCCCGGTTCTATTGCCTTCGTCACAGAAACTGCACACTGTGCAGAAAGATCTGATCCGTCTTTGGTGGAGACAATGATCGTTGCAGTGCCTTCTGTGACTGCCGTTACCAGACCTGTCGCATCGACGGTCGCAATGCCGGAATCACTTGAGTTCCATGCAACTTCTTTGTTATCTGCGTTTTCAGGAAGGATGCTTGCGATCAACTGCGCTGTCTTTCCTTCTTCCAGAGTCAGAGCTTCCTGGTTCAAAGAAACAGATGATACCAATACAGGATCTCCCGGTTCCGGTGTTACATCCTCTTTCACAACATAGAATTCAAACTTGTAGGCATCATCGTTCATCTTGATGCCGTAAGTCGTGAATGTACCGTTATAGTATTCCAATGCCTGGTTGTGATTGTTGTTGTAAGCGGCACCGACGTTCGTGATGGCTCGTCTGCCATCGTTGTGTGTACTTAAAGTCCATTTGGAATAATCGCCGTTTTCACTTCCAAAGGATAGGTTGTTCCCTGAACCTGTAGATGTCAGGTACCTCCCGTCACTGTTGATGAAACTGTATTTTCCTGAACCATCTTCGGAAAGAGTCAACAGAGCCATGGAATTCGTCAGTTCCATCTTTCCATCGCTTATCGTTGCCGGTGTTCCGGCAAGTCTGCTTCCGGATGCTGAAGCGGTCAGGACTTGTTTGCTGGTAGGGTGATAGATCACAAATTGTGATCCGTCTGAGATCTCTGAAAGATCCGTTACCAATTCAGCATGCTTTCCTGCTGTTTCCTCTGCCTTCAAAGACACAGTAAAACAACTGAAAAGCATGAGCACTGCTAGAAAGACATTGGCGAGTTTCTTCGCAAGTTCGTTTTTCATCTGTTCTCCTCTGATATTGTGTGTGATGCGTTTGCTAAAAACACAAAATCATCCGCCTTTATTGTAAACTAAAAGATTTACAAATATATATACTTTTGTGCATTTATACATTCTTTTTCAATAATGTGAATTACTTTATAATAATCTTGAAGGAAAAAATGAACGAAAAGCTGAAAAAACGGTTCAATGACAACAGAAACACTCTTCTGGTGATCGCGATCTGTATGATCGCTTTTGTCCTGTGTGCTCTCTGGGCAAACGGCGGCAAAGAAAAAGACGATGGTGAAAAGTATGTGGAATATGAGAACGGAAGAGTGATCCAGATCCTCTCTGAGAATCTCTTCCAGGATGAAGCGGCCGACAAAGCCTACCGAGGTGAACAGATGGTCATGGCCGAGATCGAAACAGGAAGATACAAAGGTCAGACCATGCTGGCATACAACTATGTCGGTCCGATCTACAGTGTTCCGGTCAGAAGCGGAGACAGCGTCACACTGATCATCTCCACCTATGACGACGGCACTCATACCGCAACGATATATGAGATCAATCGAATCCCGGGGATCCTGATCCTGATCGCCTTATTCTGTCTGGCAGCCATTTTGGTGGGAGGAAAGAGCGGAGCCAAGTCTCTGATCGGACTTCTCTTCATTGCGATGAGTCTCTTCCTGATCCTGCTGCCTGCCCTGATGAAAGGTGCTCCGACGGTCCCGATGACCTTCATCACCTGCGTCTTCATCGCTGCGTTCTCCTTTGCCGTTATGTCCGGTTTCAACAGAAAGAGCGTCTGTGCCTTCCTGGGAACGACGGCCGGTGTCGCGACAGCTCTTCTGTTTGCGTTACTCGCACAGTCGATCCTGCGCGTCGACGGCCTCAGGGAAGAGAACGTCGAAGCACTGATGCAGTTGAACAGCGACGGAATGAAGATCGGTCTGAAAGGTCTCCTCTCTGCAGGTATCGTCATCAGTTCTCTGGGAGCGGTCATGGATGTGGCCATGGGCCTGGCATCCGCCATCAGCGAAGTCCACGATACCGATCCGGATCTGTCTTTCAAACAGCTCTTCCTTTCCGGCATGAATATCGGTAAGGATATGGTCGGAACGATGACCAGCACTCTCGTACTGGCTTTCCTGGGAAGCAGTTTCGTGCTGATCCTGTATCTGTATTCCCTGGATCTGGGAAAGTATCAGCTGCTTTCTTCGTCTTATCTTTCCATCGAACTGATCTCCGGACTGGCTTCCAGTATCGGAGCCATCCTTTCGGTGCCGATCACCGCATTCATCTCTGCCAAAGCCTATTCGCAGAAACAGAAATAAACAAAAGACAACATAAAACCTCCGGATCGCCGGAGGTTTTTTCATAAGCTGTATTCCTGTCTTTTATTCCTGTCTCGCAAAGACAAAACGTCCGTAGACTTCCAGGATCACGGCGATGATCACGATCGCCGCTTCCACATAAGGGAAGAACGGAACGAGTCCCAGTACCGCATTGACTGCTACCAGAAGAAGCAGTATGAAAGCCAGAGGTTCGAACCAGTTCGCCTTCTTCTCTTTCTTCTCTTCTTTAACGACCGGCTCTTCCTCTTCTTCCTCATTGAACAGTTCGACGATGTCCGCTGAAGTGATGACACCGACGATCTGATTGTTTTCCTTGTTCAGGACCGGAATGGAGTCTTCGGAATAGTCCGCCAGAGTATCGATCGCCGCATCCGTGATCTTCTCTCTGTCATAGACGAACGGGTAGGAAGTGATGATCCTGTCGTCGAGATCTTCGTCTTTCTTGGTGATCAGAAGGTCTCTCAGGGTCAAAGCTCCGTAGAATCCGCTGTCCTTAACGATATACAGTGTTTCGATGTTGTCGTTCTCTTCCGCTTTCTCGATCAGCTGTTCGATCGACTTCTTGATCCCGATCCCGTATTCCAGAGTGATGAAGTTGGTCGTCATCAGGGAACCGAATTCGTCATCCTCATAGGACTGCAGCAGCTGGATATCGCTCTTGGATTCCGGTTCGATGAGAGAGATGATCTCCTTGGCTTTCTTTTCATCCAGTTCTTCCAGGATATCGATCGCATCGTCCGCATCCATCTCTTCCAGGATGTCAGCTGCGGATTCGTTTTCCAGTTCAGCGAAGTACTTGTCGACATCTTCATCCAGGTAGGCGAAGATCCTCGAGGTCGCCTCCACACCGATCGCTTTATACAGTCTCTTTCTTTCATCAGGAGAAAGGTAGGTCAGGGCATCGGCGATATCATTGTCATGATAGTTGGTCAGAGTCTGAGCCAGCAGTTTCGAATTCTTCGTCTTGCGGATCAGATCGAATATTTCCTGTGTATAGTTTCTTTCTTCGATATTTTCTTCCATGATCTTGTTTTCCATATCTGCCCCTTTCTAGATCCATTTCCTGAATCTTCTGATGTATATATTCTTCATGATCTGTGCCGTCAGCATATAGACGATCATCAGTGCTGCGAGCCAGATCAGATAGCTGTACGGCAATGGATTCATATCGAATATCTTTGCGATATCCGTGAAACCGATGACCAGTGTGACGATCACGACCGCCAGAGTCGACAGGATCAGTTCTCTTCCCGGCTTTCCGGAAAGGAACGGAAGTTTGTGTGTACGGATGGTATGGATGACCAGTGTCTGCGAGATGACTCCGAAGACGAACCAGCCGCACTGGAAGTATCCCGCCTGTTCCGGAGTCCTGAATCCGAAGACGAACCACAGGACCGCAAAGCACAGGATATCCAATAAGGTCGAAGTCAGACCGAAGTAGAACATGAACTGTTTCAGGGAAGCGGTATCCCATTCCATCGGTTTTTCGATGTATTCTTTTTCGACGTTGTCATATGGCATACCGAACTGGGCGAAATCGTTGAGGATGTTCTGGACCAGGATGTGGACCGGCTTCAGCGGCAGGAACGGCAGAGCCAGAGATGCGATCAGGACCGAGATCATATTTCCGAAATTGCCGGAGATCGCCATCTTGAGATACTTGTTCATATTGGCGAAGGTCCTTCTTCCTTCGATGACGCCTTCATCCAGAACATTGAGATCCTTTTCCAGCAGGATGATGTCTGCGACTTCCTTGGCGATATCGACTGCCGTATCGACAGAGATACCGACATCCGCCTGTTTCAGAGGAGGCGCATCGTTGATCCCGTCACCCATATATCCTACGACATGACCGAGATCCTGATAGGTCTCCACGATCCTCTTTTTCTGCAGAGGATTGAGCTTTGCGAAGATCTGTGCCTTCTTGCAGGCACTCTTGAGCTGACCGTCGTTCATCATCTCCACATCCGATCCGCTGTAGGCATATTCCGCATCGATCCCGATCCGCTTACAGATATTGATCGCTACGGCCTTGGAATCACCGGTCAGGACGACCGTCTTGATCCCGTTCTTCTTCAATGCTTCGATGGCACTGATCGAAGATTCTTTCGGAGGATCCAGGAAGCCGATGAATCCCAGCAGGACCATGTCCTTCTCATCTTCCGATGAGAATTCATCGATATCGGGGATCTCGTTCTTCTGGGCAACTGCGATGACGCGGATACCTTCCGCACCGTTGTCTTCCGAGATCTTATAGGCATTCTTCATCAGTTCTTCATCCATCGGCAGGACTTTTCCGTCGACTTCCACAAAGGCACAGTTGGCAATGATCTCATCGACCGCTCCTTTTGTGATCAGCTGGCGTTTCAGTTTACGGTCACGCAATACGACCGACATCTTTCTTCGTGCGAAATCGAACGGGATCTCATCTTCCCTGACATAGGATTTCTTCAGGTAATCCAGCCCTTCCTTTTCTCCTCTGGAGATGATGGCTCTGTCCATCAGATTCTTCAGTCCGGTCTGGAAGAAACTGTTCAGGAAGGCATGTCTCAATACTCTGATATCTTCCTTTCCGTTTGGATCCATGTATTTCTCCAGAACGATCTCATCCTGGGTCAGCGTTCCGGTCTTGTCGGTACAGAGGATGTCCATCTCACCGAAGGTCTGGATGGAACCGAGATGTTTGACGATCGTCTTCTTCTTCGACATGGAGATCGCTCCCTTGGCCAGAGAAGATGTGATCATCACCGGCAGCATCTCCGGCATGAGTCCGACGGCGATCGTGATCGCAAAGATGATCGAATCCAGAAGATCGTTCTTCGTCAGATAGTTTGCGGCAAAGATCACCGGTACCATCACCAGCATGAAACGGATCAGCAGCGATGTGATCGATTCCATGTTCCGATCGAAGACCGATTTTTCATTCTGGTTCTCCAGAGTCTTCGACATATATCCGAAATAGGTATCGTTCCCCGTCAGAAGCACGATGGCTCTGGCCGAACCGGAAACGATATCGCAGCCCATGAATCCGATATTGGAAAGATCGGTGATATTCTCCGCTTCTCTGTCGTCACTGTATTTCTCGACCGGATTGGATTCACCGGTCAGCTGTGCCTGATCCACGAAAAGGTCCTTCGTTTCCACAAAACGGACGTCGCCCGGGATCAGATCGCCGGAACCGAGGATGACCAGATCTCCCGGGACACAGTCTTCGATACTGATCTGCATCTTCTTGCCCTGACGGACGACATTGACCTTGGTGACGATCATCTCCTGCAGCGCCTTTGCTGCCGCATCCGACTTCTGAGCCTGCACAAAAGATGTCGCTGAAGAGATCAGGACGATGATCAGCAGCATGATGATCGTCGCAAAGGAAGGTGTCGGTGAAAGCACCACATCGGTGAAGTAACTCACGACGACGACAGCCAGAAGGACGATATTGAACGGATTCACGATCGCCTCATAAAGCCTTGTGAGTACGGAATCCTGTTTCCCGGTACGGATGACGTTCGGACCGTGTTCCTCCTGGCCCTTCTCGATCTGTTCCGCACTCAGGCCGTCATTGCTGACGCCGAAATGATCGAAGACTTCATGCGTTGACATCACAGAAAAAGATGTCAGCTTCTCTTCGACATTGGATACCAAACGTCTATTCTTTTTTTCCATATAAAAAGCCTCCACTAAGGGCGGCTTTCATTGACCTTCATCAAAAAGAAGTCAGCCGAAGCCGCCGAATCACGATACACGATAAAGGAATTTCAGTAGCTTCCATCTAATAACCTCTTTCTGTACTTTTATTCTATCAGAAAACTTTTTTATTTTGTCTCAAGTATAAAGAAAAACGCCGAGTTTCCTCAGCGTTATATCTTGACTGTTTACAGATGATTTAGTGTTCGTCCATCGTGGTCTCTGCCTTCGGAAGACCCTTTGCGACCGGAGTCCATGCCTTGCCGACAGAACCGTAGACCTTGATCATTTCCTTCAGTTTTGCCTTGGCTGCATTTCTTCCGACATCCCATACATCATATGCCTTTCCGCCTTCCAGATCTGCTTCCTTCAGCATCTTGACTGCGGCCTTGCACAGATCGTTGGAAATGTTGACTTTGTTGATACCGAGGGTGCAGACTTTCCGGATATCTTCGATATCTGTTCCGGAAGATCCGTGGAGGACCAGCGGGAAGTTGCCTGTAGTCTTCTTGATCTCAACGAGTCTGTCGAAATCAAGATACGGTTTGAATCCTTTCGGATAAGCACCGTGAGCCGTTCCAATCGCAACCGCCAGGCAGTCGACACCGGTCTTCTGGATGTATTCCAGCGCTTCTTCCGGGCTCGTCAGTGCTGCATCTCTGTCAAGTGTGTAATTATCTGCGTTTCCGACATGTCCGAGTTCCGCTTCTACAGATACACCGACTGCGTGCGCATAGTCGACGATCTCTTTGACATCTCTGACATTTTCCTCGAACGGAAAACCGGACCTGTCGATCATGACAGAAGTAAATCCTGCTCTGATCGCAGTCAGGAGCTGTTCCTTCTTGGAACCATGATCCAGCTGGATCGCTACAGGTACACTGGACTGGATCGCCAGTTCTCTGAGCAGTTTTCCGAAAAAACAGATATCAGGATGTGCCGGATAAAGGACGTCCAGGACGATTGGAGCTTTCAGTTCTTCTGCCGCTTCGATATAGGCTCTCGCATCCAGTTCCGATGACACATTCGGAGCTGCGACTGCATAGTTGTTGTCACTTGCGTGTTCTACGATCTCTTTTGTTGTTACTAGCATGGTTCTGACCCTTCCAAATGTTTCTAATTCTGATCCGATCTCACTCCTCTTCCTGAGGACGGTGGACCACGATCTCTACGATCCCGACGTTTCTTGCGCGTTTCAACATCTTGGAGATATTGGAACGAGATATATGCAACTCTTTGGAAATCTCTTCCTGCGTTAGATCGTCTTCATAATACATCTGCGCGATCCGGAATAATTGTTCATTATCCTGCATGAGATCCTCCCTTCAAAAAAAACGTCACGTTTATGTTATTCTACCACATTTTATGTCCTTGAACATTTGTGCAAAACAAGGGACCTTTATCCCTTGTTTCTGATATATTCATCCATCTGTTCCGCGACGACCTTGGCCTTGGCAACAGCCTGTACGATCGTGTTGGCTCCCGATACGACATCTCCTGCCGCGAAGAGTCCTTCGACCGTCGTCATACCGGTCTCTTCCGTAATCAGCAGACCTCTGTCATTTCCCTGAAGTCCCGGTGTCGTCAGGATCAGCTTGTTTTTCGGACCCTGAGAGACACAGATGATGACGGAATCGCATTTGACCTGTACCGTTTCATCTTCATAGCCGACCTTGTCTCCGTTCTCATCTCTCTTCACCTTGTAGAACAGCGGACCTTCCGGAGTGATCTCTTTCGTATCGAGATCGTATTCGAATTCACATCCGTCTACCCGCGCATACTCGATCTCATCCCGGGATGCGGAGAGACGGTTGTTGTGAGAATAGATCGTCACTTTCTGTACACCGTGACGAAGTGCCGTACGGGCGACATCCATCGCGGTATTTCCCGTTCCGATCACGGCGACATCGTTCCCCAGATTGAAGGAATTCGGATTGGCCAGATAATCGATCCCGAAGTGCACATTGCCCAGACTTTCTCCCTTGACGTTGAGTTTCTTCGGTCTCCAGACTCCCGTTCCGATGAAGATGGCGCTGTAGCCGTCATCCAGGAGGTCGTGGATCTGTAAGGCTCCGCCGATCGTCGTATTCGGACGGATGGAGACACCGATTTCGATCAGTTTTTTCCTGTAGCGGTCCATGATCGTCTTCGGCAGACGAAAATCCGGAATACCGTACTGCATGACACCGCCGATCTTGTCTTTGGATTCAAAGATCGTGACTTTGTATCCCTTCTTCGCCATCAGGATGGCTACAGTGATCCCCGCCGGACCGGAACCGATGATTGCGATCATCTTTCCGTTGAACGGTTCACATTCGATCTTCATCTTGTCGAAATAGGTATCGGAGATGTAGTGCTCGATATCGGAGATATGGATGGCTGAGTTCTTCAGTCCCTGGATACAGTGACCCTCACACTGATTCGCATGGTTGCAGACCAAAGATGTCACCAGAGAAAGCGGATTATTGTCGAACAGGATCTGCCCGGCCTCGTTCAGTCTGTTTTCCCGGAAAAGACGGATCACTTCCGGGATCGGCGTTCCGATCGGACATCCCTTTGAGCATTGTGGATTCTTGCACCCGAAGCATCGTTCTGCCTCAGAAATAACATAATTCATGGATCGATATACCTCCCATCGTTATTGTATCCGATAATCCTAATAATGTGAATTTTTATATTTTTTTCACAATTGAAAGAAGGCATCTCTGCCTTCTATCTGCCTATGGTGATCCTGTATCCCTCTGCGTAGGATTTGATGAAGTTGCGGATGAGATCTTCGGCATTCTTCGTTGCCTTATCCAATAATCCTTTTTCGATCGCCCGCTCCTCTTCCGCATGGATCAGATCCGAAAGCGATAATGCGAAGTCATCCGGACTGATCGGATTCAGGATGTTGTTGGTGACGGAATAGAGCTTGTAGGAATCCGGATCGATCTCGGAAGAAGTGATCTTCGTTTCCGGAAGCTTCACGGTGATCGTCTTCGTCTCGTTGTCCACTTCCACCGTCACCTGTGTGAAGTCGATCCCGGCCTTGATCTCACCGTCATAGCTGTAGGTGAAACTGTTGGTCGTCAGCGGGATATCAGCCTTGAAGTCGATACCCAATGAAGTGAGATCGAGCTGCTTGGTGTTCTCGACGTTTTCCGTCCGAGAGAAATAGTACTCTGCCGTATTCAATTCGCCCATTTCCCGGATCCCGGAACTGATCGTCTCTCCGCTCACCAGGGTCTCTTCCTGAATGATCCCGCTGTTATCCCCGTTCTCGATCGGCGTCTTCTGTTTCGAATAGATTTCGAAGTAATACCAGCTGCCCGCGATACACAGGACTGCCACCAGCAGGATCAGTTTCAGAACGTTCTTAGTCTTCACTATCTGTTCCTTTTTGCCAGATCCAGGCCTGCGTTCCACGCCGTCGCGACCTTTTCACCGACGGTGTAGTAACCGCTCTGGAACTGATCGAACATCAGCGCATCCAGCTTGCGGACATCGACTTTTCCGTTCTCGCTCAATGCGTCTTCTTCGACTTTCGTATTGAGGATCTTTCCGACAATACCGTAGATGCTTTCGGTATCGATGATCTCGGCCAGTTCGCATTCCATCACGATCGGGAACTCCTCGATGATCGGAGCGTTGACTTTCTCGCTCTTCACTGCGTGGTAACCCGTACGTTCGAATTTGTCTTCCGCATTGTTTCCGGAGACGATGCCGAAATAGTCAGCCACTTCCACGTGTGCCCTGTCTGCCAGAGCTACGGTGAAGGCCTTGTTCAGCTTGATGTTCTTGACGGTCTTGTGGGATTCCGTCAGTGACAGGATGATCCTGTCGTTATCACAGACCTGACCCCAGGCCGCATTCATCACGTCGACTTTTCCGTTTTCATCATATGTGCCGATCATCAGTACCGGCATCGGGAATATTGCAGGAATCTTTCCGATATCTTTTTTCATTTTCAAACTACCTCCGTATCAATTTTACCAAATTTGCGCCCCGGATATGTTAAAGTAAGATTGAATTCAAGGAGAGAAGATAATATGAGTGAGATCTATGAAAGATGCCTTCAGTCTGCCGAGTATCTGAAAAACTGTTTTGATGCGAAAGATGCGATCGGGATCATCCTCGGATCAGGTCTGGGAGAGCTGGCCGATGAGATCGAAGATGCGGTGACCGTCAATTATGCGGATATCCCGAACTTCCCAAAGACGACCGTTCCAGGACATGCGGGACAGTTGATCTGCGGTACTCTGAACGGAGTGAAAGTCCTGTGCATGAAAGGACGTTTCCACTTCTACGAAGGACACGACATGAAAACCGTCGCCATGCCGGTAAGAGTGATGAAACTGCTGGGTGTCAAAGCGATCATCGTGACCAACGCCGCCGGCGGTGTGAACCGTACCTTTAAACCGGGAACGCTGATGATCATCAATGATTTCATCAATTTCATGGGTGACAATCCGCTGTACGGACCGAACGCCGATGAATTCGGACCGCGTTTTCCGGATATGACCAAAGCCATCGATGCGGGATTCGTACAGACCGCAAAAGACTGCGCAAAGGAACTGGATATTGACATCCGCAGCGGTGTATACATGTCTTTCCGGGGACCGAACTTCGAGACTCCGGCAGAGATCCGCTTTGCGGAAACGATCGGTGCAGATGCGGTCGGAATGTCTACCGTTCCGGAACTGCTGACGGCGAGACACTGTTCCCTGCCGGCAGTCGGCATCTCCTGCATCACGAATATGGCTGCAGGGATCACCGGAGAAGAACTGACACATGAGGAAGTCCAGGAGACGGCCGACCGTGTCAAGGATCAGTTCAAGGGGCTGGTCAAGATGATGATCACCAGAATGTAAGAGACAGGAGGAACCATATGTCCAACATAAACACACAGAAAGTACTGTCCGCGATCGATCGCGATCCGGAACTTCTCGATCAGCTGCTCAACGGTGCACCGGAACAGGTGACCAGGGGCGGGGGAAGAGCGAATCCGCTCTACAATATCCTGGGAGACGATGTCTCCGCTCAGGATATGGCTTCCGTATCCCATGAAGTCGCACAGAATCCGGTCGTTCAGCTCTACCTGGCTTCATCCGGAGCTCTCGATTCCAGAGACCTCCTGAACTATGTCGGCGGCGTCAGCGGTACGCGTGCCGGAAACGACAGAGCGGTCAGAGCCCTGTTCGACGGAAGACTCGATCTCAAAGAGATCCTGATCCTCATCGTCCTTCTGAAGCTGTTCAAGAGAAAGAACGCCAACACCTACAACAACTCCGCGATCGGTCTTCTCGGTTCTCTGCTGGGATACAACACCAACTACAATTCCGGACTCTTCAGCGGACTTCTTGGCGGAAACAACTATAGCAACGGTCTGTTCGGAAACAGCTACACCAGTAACGGATTGTTCGGAAACAGCTATTCCACAGGTCTGTTCGGAAACAGCTACAACACCAGCAGCGGCTTAGGAAACTTCCTTGGTCTGACGGGAAACAACAGCATCAACAACTCTTCCCTGCAGAACCTGATGAACTTCGTCAACGGCAACTACAATCACAATCCCCAGTATCAGGCTCTCTACAATATCCTGAATCAGGCAGCCGGTTCGGCCGTCAGCAGCAACGGCACGGTCAGTGCAGGAGGTCTGTTCTCGGTACTGAACCAGATGATGGGCGGTCGCTAAATGAAATCAGTGGTCTTGAAAAAGACCGCTTTTTTATTCTGTCCTTCCGCGTTATAATAGAGGCACGGAGGATTAGCTCAGTCGGGAGAGCGCGCCCGTCACATGGGTGAGGTCGCAGGTTCAAGCCCTGTATCCTCCACCATCGATCATTCAGAGCTTCGGCTCTTTTTTTATGAAAAAAAATCTCTCCGTATCCGGAAAGATCTTTTCGTTTTCTGTCAGATAAAGAGCCTATCTTTTTTCTGTGAAGACCCTGTTCAGGACGATAGTCGACAGGGCGATGATCCCGAGAGCGAAGAAGAGACCGACTTCCCCTTTCAGGATATAGACCAGGTTGTTTACAAAATTGATCGGTGTAAAAGTCATGTGATCCTCCTACATAAAGAAGCTCATGATCAGTCCGCCCGCGATAACGGAAGCGATCTGACCGGAGACGTTGACGCCCATCGAATGCATCAGCAGGAAGTTCTGGTTGTCTTCTTCCAGGCCCATCTTGTGGATGATACGGCCCGACATCGGGAAAGCGGAGATACCGGCTGCGCCGATCATCGGATTGACCTTCTTCTTCAGGAAGAGGTTCAGGAGTTTCGCAAACAGGACACCGCCCGCCGTATCGAAGACAAAGGCGAAGAGGCCCATGCCCATGATCATCAGGGTATCGATCTGTAAGAAGTTTTCAGCCTGCATCTGGGATGCGACCGTGATCCCCAGCAGTAATGTGATCATATTGGCCATTGCGCCCTGGGCTGTATCGGACAGACCGTTCAGGACACCGCATTCCTTCAGAAGATTTCCGAACATCAGGAAACCGACCAGGGAAACGGAAGCCGGAGAGATCAGGCCTGCGATCACTGTGATGACGATCGGAAACAGGATCCTCGTCGTTCTGGAAACGGCCTTCGGTTCATAATCCATACGGATCATCCGTTCCTTCTTTGTGGTCAGCAGACGGATGACCGGCGGCTGAATGATCGGGACCAGTGCCATGTAGGAATAGGCCGCGACCATGATCGGTCCGAGATAGGTCGAATGCAGTTTCTGCGCGACGACGATGGCTGTCGGACCGTCGGCTGCACCGATCGTTGCGATCGAAGCGGCGTCGTTGACCGGGAAGAACATCGAAGCCAGACAGAAGGTAAAGAAGATACCGAACTGTGCAGCCGCACCGAACATCATCAGTGCTGGGTTTGTCAGCAGCGGACCGAAGTCACACATTGCTCCGATACCGATGAACAGCAGCAACGGAAACAGTTCGTTGGCGATCCCTGCCGAATAAAGAGAAGACAGCGGTCCTTCCTGGAAGATACCGTTGATATACTGATCTACTGCACCGGAAAACGGAAGATTGACCAGGATCGCTCCGAACCCGATCGGCAAAAGCAGGGACGGTTCCATATCCTTGACGATCGCCAGATAGATCAGGATCCCTCCGATGACCCACATCGTGACCTGTTGCCAGGTCAGAAGCAGCAGATTTTCATACAGAAAACTCATAAACATAAACCTCCATCAAAGATGAAACGTGACCTCTGAAGAAGTCAGATGCAGAATCTCTCCTTCACATTCGACCTCCAGAGAACCGTTTTCATCGATCCCGAGAACGGAAACTTCCTTTCGTATTCCGCGGACTTCCGCAAATACCGTCTTTCCTCTTAAGTAATCATAGTCTCTGATCAGAGGATAGAGATCCGTTCCCTTTTTCAGTCCGTCGATCCGATCGATCAGTTCCCGGTATATCCTGTCCCGGAATCCGTCCAGATCGATCTGACGATCCAGCTGAAGTTTCATCGAAGTCGGCGTATGAAGATATTCCCCTTCAAAGGAATCTTCATTGACATTGATCCCGATCCCGATGATCAGACACTCCATCTTTTCTCCGGATATCCCTTCCAGCAGGATCCCGCAGATCTTCCGACCGCCCGCATAGACGTCGTTCGGCCACTTGATCGACAGATCCTTCACTCCGCAGCTTTCCAGTACCTTCAGTACGGAATATGCGGATAAGACAGACAGGATCTTATACTGTTCCATGACTTCTTCGTCTTTGATCAGGAGAGAGAAGGTCAGATCTTTCCCTTCGGAAGCTTTCCATTCCCTTCCATTCCTTCCCCTGCCTGCCGTCTGTACGCCGGCAGAGACGAAAGTCATATCTTCGTATTCTGAATAATGTTCCTTAAGGAATGTATTGGTAGAATCGATCGTCTCAAAAAAGAGCGTCTTCATCATTCCAGAACGATCAGAACGTCCTTGTTGCGGACGTCTGCGCCGACGGATACGACGATCTGTTTGACCTTGCCGTCATAAGCCGACTGGATCTCGTTTTCCAGTTTCATCGCTTCGATCAGCATCACGGTCTGACCCTTTTTAACGGTATCTCCGACATTGACTTTGATCTCAAGGACCTTGCCGGCGATCGGTGCCAGGATCTCGTTTTCTCCCTGAGAAACGACCGTCTCCTTCACCGGTTCAGCGGTCTTCGTTTCGATCGAACCGCTGACTTCACTGACGGCCTCTACTTCCACTTCGTAGACCTTGCCGTTCACTTTTACTTTATAGATCTTCATATCATATCTCCCTTACACTTACGATCCTGACATTCTGATGGGTCTCGTTCCGGCATTCGATCGCTGCCGCAAGACAGGCCACCATCATATCTTCATCTTCCGGATCCAACGGTGTCACAGTTTTTTCTCTTACAGTCTCAGCTTCCTTCTCTTCCGTTCCACCGGTTTCCTTCTTCTTCGAGAATTTCAGGATAAGGAACAGGATGACCGAATAGATGAGGATGGCCCATATGCCCGTATACTGACCGATATTATTCATGATCCGGACACCTCCTATATAAACATTTCAAATTCATCCGTCTCAGTTTCTTCTTCAGCGTATTTCTTCTTCAGGAAACTGACGGCGACATTTTCAAACAGGGCAAGAGACAGGACATCTTCATCGCTGCGGGCGATGTCTCTGTACTGTTCCTTGAGTTTTTCAAATTCAGGTTCAAGCAGGTCGGCCGGACGGCAGGTAATGATCTCACCGTCGCCTATGATCTTTCTGCGGATCTCTTCATCGACTTCCGCAGGCGCCTTTCCGTATCTTCCGTGGAGATAGTCCTTGATCTCCTTCGCGCACATCTTGTAGCGTTCCCCGCTCAATACGTTCAGGACCGCCTGTGTTCCGACCATCTGCGACATCGGTGTGACCAGCGGCGGATAGCCCAGGTCTTTCCTGACTTTCGGGATCTCCCGCAGGACTTCTTCGTATTTATCCATGGCTCCCTGATCCGTGAGCTGTTTGATCATGTTTGACAGCATGCCTCCCGGGACCTGGTACTTCAGGATATTCGTATTGATCTCCAGGGATCTCGGATTCAGAAGCCCGTTTGCGATGTATTTATTGACGATATCCGTCATGAGCGGCTCCGCCTTGTGAAGGACGCTCATATCGAGTTTCGGATCGTATTCCGTACCCTTCAGAGCCACTGCCAGCGCCTGTGTCGAAGGCTGGGCAGTACCGTTGGATAACGGGGACAGCGAGGTATCGACGATATCGACACCGGCTCTTATCGCGGCCATGTATGTCATCTCGCAGACTCCGGCCGTACTGTGAGAATGCAGTTCCAGCGGAAGACCGGTCTCTTTCTTGATGGCAGTGACGAGCTTTTCCGCATCTTCCGGAAGCAGGACGCCCGCCATATCCTTGATGCACAGGGAATCGGCACCCAGTTCTTCGACTTCCTTTGCCAGAGAGACATAATAGTCGATCGTATGGACCGGAGAGGTCGTATATGACAGGGCGATCTGACATTCGCCTCCGTACTTCTTTGTCGACAGGACAGCCTGTCTCAGGTTCCTGATGTCGTTCAGTGCGTCGAAGACGCGGATGATATCGATCCCGTTTTCGATCGACTTCCTGCAGAACATGTCGACCACATCATCGGAATAGTGACGATAGCCCAGGATGTTCTGACCCCGGAACAGCATCTGCAGCTTGGTCTTCCTGCAGACTTTCCTGACTTCTCTGAGTCTTTCCCAGGGATCCTCATCAAGAAAACGCATCATCGCATCAAATGTCGCTCCGCCCCATACCTCGATGGCATGGTATCCCGCATCGTCATAGATCCTGCACAGATCTACGACTTCTCTGGTATTCATGCGTGTCGCAAACAGTGACTGATGACCGTCTCTCACGGATGTTTCAACGATTCTGACCATAAACTCCCCTCATATACAGGTTTCAGAATATCTTCTCCCTGTTTTCTTCGAAAAAGCCGAATTCTTTTCCATTCTATCAAACTTTACCCTTCAGAAACCGCCAAAAACGTTTTTTCCCGAAAATAAACACAAAAAATTCGATAACTTAAATCAAGAGGAAATCAACAGTTTTTGAAGATTTCCTCTTTTCTTGTTCATGCCATGACGAAAACGGGAGAACAGTTCTCCCAATTAAAGGACGGATGATTTATAATTCAGT
>Ga0256405_10004291_pt1 | contig 27090 bp, 32 predicted proteins | sample RumenRJG_02DNA_FD_189096 | JGI IMG/M metagenome (GOLD analysis project Ga0256405, IMG submission 189096) | Bovine rumen microbial communities from Lethbridge, Alberta, Canada - RJG_02 | ecosystem: Host-associated > Mammals > Digestive system > Stomach > Rumen | place: Canada: Alberta... | reverse complement strand
TCAAGGGGATTGCTGTTTCACAGGCTTGCAGGTCTGGCAATGGCAACAGAACCCAATCCGAGGTCTTCCATCATCGGTAGAGGCGCACAAGATGTTGTGTAGGTTGCGTCAACTGCATAACCAGTATGAACAATTCAAAAACATATGTTTCTCTAACCACTCAATATATTGAAGCCGCTTCAATATGCGAGTGAGGCAATAGACGCACAGCAACACAACTCCGCTACAGTTCCCAAATCCCAACACACTTGGAACTAACGGCACGTTCAATTGTGCCGCAAAACTCCATCCCCACAATAAAAAGCCTACTGTGACCAATGCCATTTTCAGATGTCTGACATCACAGCATTCTTCTACAAAAGCATCAATTACAGGGGCAAATAACATCGTAAAAACATATGCCCACACATACCAGTACCCACCACACCTTGAAAGAAAATCTTTGAACCCTCCTCCTATAAGAATTATATCTGTCAGAACGCAAGCAGAAACGACACCAAAAAGACGCAATAGTTTCGTAAATCTAAAATGAATACCGAACCACCCAGAAATCATCATAAACCCCAAAAGGCAAGGGCAACTGAGCGCCCATGCATGATGAGAAACTTTTGACGCACCAGAAAACACATGTATGCAGACGATTCCCAGCATGCATATGCAACGAAACAATTCAATATTGGCATCCTTCTTCACCGTTTCACCCTCCAGCACATGCCGACGACTTCGATATTATCTTTGCCGAAGACTTCGTCAACGGCGCGAGTGACACCAAATAGCGGATTGGGATTGCCATAGTCATGCCCGCTGATAATCTTTATGCCGGCCGCTTTCGCCCATTCGCATTCTGCCTTGACATCTTCGTATTGATGGCTTGCATCGAAGAACACCATGTCAATTCTACCCTTTACTTGCTTTCGCCAGTCTTCGCTCGAACAGTTGACAAGCTCAACTTTAGATCCGCGGAGAATCCGCCGCGTAAACGCCTCGTGAATCTTCGGCGGAAGCCCAAACGGATTCCAACTGAAGTTATCGACGGCGATAACGCGGCCAGACTTTACATTGCTGGCAATCTCCCTAGCCGTAAGTCCGAACAAAGTCCCGACTTCGACAATTGTCATGCCCGGCTTTTCCGTCGCCCACGAACAAACAGCTCTCAACTCCTCGTCGTAAAGACCACCAAGAGCGTCCATAGAGCCCGACTTGTCGCCATAGAGAGATGCCAGCGTTGAAAACGCAGACTTGGCCTCGCCCCAATGTTTGAGCAATGTGATAATTTGCCGAAACATTACTTCTCTTCAATCAAATCTTTGCAGATGGTTACAACATGGTCTGCCCAGACTCGACTATCGTATTGTGCCGCCGTTTCGCGCCCAGCCGGCTTAATTGCACCATGTTCAGCATCCAGCATCGCATCTGCCATTGCACTCACATTCCCATAAGGAACGCTCCTTGCGCCAAGTTCATCGACATTTCCACATCTGTCACTTGCAATAACCATCAAGCCAGCTGATGTTGCCTCGAGCATAACAAGCGGCCAAGGATCAAAGTGACTTGCAAGCAGCAAACAGGCATGGCTACGATAAAGGTTAGGGACTTCGGATGGTTGCACAAAGTTGCTACCGCCATAAATGTCTAGTGTCCATCTTCCTCCCTTCTGCTTATATATCTCGTAAGCGGCTTTAATGACATCAATCCTTTTCTCTGAGGCATCGCGGCCAATGAAAATAAACCCCTCTTTGCCCGTATCATTGGCAAACCGACTTGTATTAAGAGAGAATAATCCCTTGTTTATCTTCTTGAAGCCCAACCATCGCGCATATCTTGCAGCCATTTCGCCTGGCACAAATGCGGCATCATAACAACGCAAAAAGCGATGTAACACCCATCTGGCTACGATACAACGCATTTGCCAACGCCAAGGCATATCAAAGCAGCAAATAAGCTTTAGTTTAGGGTTTAGAGTTTTGAGTTTAGGGTTGGCAACGATAGACCTGACCGTCTTGGAATGCCAGCCTACGGCAAAAATAACATCGGGCACCCAATCGCCAAGAGAGACGTCGGATATTGATGAAACAACCTGTGCATCAAACCCAAGCAGCGTCTTGGCGACATCAATTTCAGCCCCAGAAGAATGTTTCTCGATGATGACCTTTAGCTCCACCCCCGACCTCTTCGCCAGCTCCCGCCAGCAATCGGCCATGTAGCTTGTGACACCGGTCCAAACAAAGAGGATTTTCATTTTACAGTGCCTTGAGCCATTCAACAAGACGCATTGATTGGCGACCCCAACTTTTGCGGTTTTCAAACCATGTGCGAATCGTCCTAAATTTCTTTTGTTTGGCATCCGCATCCCATGTCAAGACCTTATCTATCAACGCGGCAAACCCCTCTGGCGTATCATCAGAGACTTCAAGAATGGATCTGTAATCCGGCGAAAACGAATCGTTCCATGTGCTGACAATGGGTTTGCCCCATGAAAGGTAGTTTGGAATCTTGCTGGGATAGTTCACAAGGTTATCGCCGAGGCCAGGCGTTCTCACGCTCAGGAACACATCAGCGTCACGACATATCATATCCATTTCCGTTTCTGACACAAAACCCTTCACCTCCACGCGAGGATCATTGCCGAACTCCGTCCACATCTTTTCTTTGTCACATTTGCCGCACAAAACAAACCGCACATCCTGGCGCTTGCACACTCGCACGACCTTCTTCATGAAATCAAGTCCTCGCCAATAGTCCAACGCACCCGTGTGCACCAACATAAATGGCTTTCCAGACTCATGCGCCGACGGCGGATCGCCCTTGAATGCATCAGCGCCGCCATCCATATGCAACAACGGAATCCCCTGCTTCGGATAATTCTTGTACATCCACCAGCTGAGGAATACAACTCCATCCGCGAATCGGTTATCTCGCAAAAGCTTGCGCCAACAGTCTCTTCGCGGATCATCACCATCAAGGATAATCGGCACACACCTTATACCCAGCCTGTACGCCGCCTTCATCACAGCGACATTATAGGAATGGAGCGAATTGTAGCAGAGGACGACATCTGGCCTCCACTTGCGGAAAACCCGTCTCGCCGCACGCGCATACCGCCAATCCAAGCATCGATCCTTCAGGCCCCACACATTCAGATAGCCGACCTTCTCACATGGATACCAATCTAGAAACCATTTCCTGTCGCCATCCTGCCAAAACACATCACCTTTCGGCCACCGCTGATTGGGAACACTGTCAATTACACGAATCTCGCATCCGGCATGTTCCAATCCCCGCAGCAGTCCGCGGCTCCATTTGGCGGCGGCCTGATTAGGCGCTTTCTTTGCGCGAAGCGCCTCATCATTGAAAAACGGCCCTACCCAGAGTATCTTCATTTCCCGTCGCTCACTACAATTCCATCTTCCGCAAGAACCGCCCGTATTCTTCTCCTATATGCCTCCGGCGAAAAATGCTTGATTACAAATTCGCGTCCCGCGCGCCCCATCGCATCCGCCTTGTCGGGATTGCCAAGCAATTTGGCCACGGCATCCGCGACAGCCTCCGGCGAACGCGGATCAACCTTATACCCCGTAACGCCTTCTTCTATCGGATCGACGGCACCGCCTTCAGTCGAGCCTACCGCTGGACGACCACATGCCTGCGCTTCAGCATAGACAAGGCCAAAGCCGTCGCCACGGTAATCTTTGCTCTCTGGGCGATACTCTACTCGGCTCGGCATGCAAAAGCAGCCGCAATGCCGATATGAATCAAGCAATTCCTCGTCGCTCACGCGCCCCAGGAATTCAACCTTGCCAGGACAATACTTCTCTGCCAGATTCTTGACATTCTCCAAGTCAGGTCCCGTTCCAATCACGCGCACGGACACCGGTCTGCCAAGCTTCCTCTCGACCAACGGCACCGACTTGAACAATATATCGTGTCCTTTTGTGCGCGTATCGCGCGTCAAACGGCTTGAAATCAATATCTCGTCGCGGCGAATCCTTTCAGGGGTGTCCGTTGGGGTGAACTTGCCCACATCAACGCAATTCGAAATCACAGACACAGGCTTAACAATCCCGTTCTCTCTCTCTTCTTTGGCAGTGTATCCACTCACAGCAATTACGCGGGTCAAATCGTCCTGCCAATCGCTCCAGCACTTCACCCGAATACCCCATGCATCGACACCATGAGTCCAAAGCCAGCGAACAACTCCAGTTTTTATTCTCGCGAATCTGAACATCGGCATCAAGAATGCATGCCCTATCACCACGACATCGCCAGACGAGGCGAGCTCGCTAACACGCTTTGCCAAATAACGGAATTTGCGGTAGCGATGCCAGATGGATCGCATTATGCGGTTCTTAGGCTCCAGATATTCAACGCGGAAGTTATCTTCTTCTATATTCTCTCCCCATCCATTTGAAGAAAGAACCGTCACATCAAAGCCAAACTCGCGAAACACCCGGACATAGTCTTGCGTGACAATCTCCAGCCCACCAGCACGCGACCACTGCGTAACTACAAATATCGCTTTGCGCTTGCCCATATCAAAATCCTCACGCGCCAACAAAGCTCTTGAAGTATTCTATCGTTTTAGCCAAACCTTCCTGCAACGGAATCTTAGGCTCCCAATCAAGAAGTTCCTTTGCAAGAGTGATATCTGGCTTGCGGCGTTTGGGATCGTCAGACGGGATGGGACGATATACAAGCTGCGACTTCGATTCTGGCAGTTGCCTAAGCGTCTCTTCTGCCAATTGCTTGATGGTATATTCCCCCGGATTACCCGTATTGATGACAGGTGCGCCAAGTTTGTGCTTTTCGCAGAATGCGTCAACAGTCGAGCGAGGCAGTTCCATATAGCGGCGCATCGCCTCAATAAGGTCATCGCAGTACTGGAACGAACGCGTCTGGAGACCATCTCCAAAGAGCGTGATGTCCTCGTCGTGCAACGCCTGCATTATGAAGTTGGAGATGACTCGTCCATCCTTCGGGTGCATGTGAGGTCCGTATGTGTTGAAGATGCGCACCATGCGTACATCGACGCCATACTCACGGCGATAGTCAGCAGCAAGCGTCTCGGCACAACGTTTGCCCTCGTCGTAGCAACTGCGGACACCTATCGTATTCACATTGCCCCAATAGCTTTCGACCTGCGGATGCACAAGCGGATCGCCATACACTTCACTCGTCGAAGTGTGCAGGACTTTCGCCTTGGTCTTGAGTGCCAAGTCCAACATATTCATCATTCCGAGAACACTGGACTTGGTAGTCTCTACAGGGTTGTGTTGGTAATGGATTGGGCTTGCGGGACAAGCAAGATTATAAATCTCGTCGAACTGCCCCCAGTATGGCTGCGTGACATCGTGAAGGACAAATGAGAATCTCCGATTCTCCAGCAAGCACTCAATGTTCCGCTTAGTTCCGGTAAACAGATTATCAAGCGCCGTTACTTCGTAGCCATCATCCAGAAGCCGCTTGCAGAGATGGCTTCCCAGAAATCCAGCCGCACCAGTTACCAATGCCTTTTTGGGCAGTTTCAGTTCCATTGTATTCTCCTTGTTTTACGCTTCTCGTTTTTCTATTTGCCGCGCTGGGTTGCCGACGACTGTCGTTGACGAGGCGACGTCTTTTGCAACTACCGAACCAGCCCCTATTACGGCGCCATCCCTTACGACGATGCCTGGAAGGACAATCGCCCTTGCTGCAATCCATATGTTGTTTCCTATGGCAATTGGATGCGTGACGAGTTGAAATCCCGGTGAACTTGTGTCATGTGTTGCTGTACACAAGAACGCCCCCTCGCTTATCACAGAATTATCCCCTATGGTTATCTCATCAACCGAATACAAATTGACATTCCCGTCAATCCAGCTGTTGTCGCCTATACGAATATTCTGCGGCATCCATATTCGTGCTGACCCTTGTATTCGAACATTGCGTCCAATTTTCGCGCCAAACAGTCGCAGCAGAAAACAACGCCACCTATTCAGACACCAACGCGGGGTCGGCCTGAACAGCAGCAGCCAGCATATTTCCCACAGCAACCGGACTGCCTTGCTTTTTCTCGTGTGCGTGTTTCTATATTGCGACAGATCAATTTCGTGCATGGACAATCCTCCCATATCCTTCTATCATTGCGCTTGCTGCAGCAGGCCAGGAGTATTTTTCATCGATAAGGGCACGACCACGCGCACCCATTTCAAAGCGTTCGGCATCAGATACCGACATGGCTTCCTTAAGCGCCTTATCCAGAGGCTCTACACCACTTTCAACCCACCAACCGCAGTTTCTTGTTTCGAGTTCTGCCCACGGAGCTCCCTTGGTGGCGATCACAGGCAATTCCGCAGCAAGACCTTCCGCTATGGTCATTCCGAAGTTCTCGCTTACAGAAGGATGCACAAGCAAGTCCGCCGAACGGTAGATGCGCCACTTTTCCTTGTCATCTACCGCATCCATGAATTTCCACTCGTCAATTAGACCATATTGCACTAGGCTGGCGACAACATCCTTTTTGTGTCCGTAAGTATCCGGTCCCACAACCAACATGCGCCATCCTTCCGGCCTTACTTGCGCCCATGCATCGGCAAGAGTCAACAGCCCCTTGCCAGGGTGAAGACGCGAAAGGAATACTGCAGTCTTTCCGCGATATTCGTCCATTGGCGCCCGTTCTGGCATCACAGCCGGGAGATCGACACCATTGGGAGATACGATAATAGGTTGCTTTAGCCCTTGCGCCCTGATATGTTGCGCCTCGGTCTCGGCCGTAGCATGGAATACACTTGCACATTTCAAATCCCGCTTCTGGTAAAGCAACATTCCAAATCGTTTCTTCCATTTCTTGACCGAAAGCGGCCAAGGATCAAGCATCCCCCTTGGAGATATTACGTATGGGATGCCCCACCTTCTGCAAATAACTGCACATCGGTGCGTGGGGATATCCCACAAGCCATGCAAATGCACAATCTGCGGCTTGAAACGGAGGACGACATCCTCGAACGGTTCACTGTCCGAAAAATGCTCAATACCGTCAACCCAAGGACGCGGCCCCATGTTTAGTGCAAGCAGCCACGCCTCCACGCCAACACCATTTAGTGCCGCTACCAGTCCTTGGACAGACCGGGCAGGACCACCCTCCGACCTGTTGATGCTCCTTGTTACATGAAGGACGCGCATATCAAATATGTTCCTCGACTCCCCTGAAATGCACATTCAACTCGTGAAGCGGAGCAAGAAGCGTACCCATTGACGTACCTTGCGTCATCTTGGCAAAGGCGTTGACGTCCTTCGGGAAACACTTGCCGCCATAGCCGAACTTGCCGTCTGGTCCGGGAACGTATGTATGCGTGTCGTTGATGTAGCCGGAGAGCAACACACCCGTATGGACCTTCGCCCAGTCGCCGCCCATCTTCTCCACATACTCCTTCGCCGCGTTGAAATACGTCACCTTGTAGGCACCAAAAACATTGTGGATGTACTTCGTGAGTTCGGCTTCAAGCGGACTCATCACCGTGAACTTCTTGCCTGGAAACACCTTGATGAGAAGATCGACCGCACCGGTGAACACCATCGTCTGCTTCTTGAAGTCCTCGATGTGCGTGCGCTCGGTAAGGAACTCCGGCATGTAGCACACCTGATGCCCCGTCTCTCGCGAAAGCATATCGCTCGTGCCGGGCAGGATGGTCGTGCGCACGAATACAGGCACATTGGGAAGCTTGCGGATGAGTTCCTTCATGAGGGTCAAGTCCTGCGTACCATCGTCCTCAGTAGGAACATGTATCTGCAAGAACGCAATGTCAATTCCGCTCAAGTCGTCATTATAGCCTTTGGGCGGATCGCTGACGAAGATTTGCGCGTCCTTGTTGTTTTCTTCCAGCCATGCTTTGAGGGCTCCACCAACAAAGCCGCAACCGACTATACCTACCTTTACCATTTTGTTTTTCCTTTCTTACTATTGAAATGGAATAAGTCTGTCAAGAAATCTTGCAACGCAATCTTTCGTCGCCCAGAACTTGGAATTGTGTTCTAGTGAATATTTCCCGAACATCCGCAACTTCTCGATGTCCGTTCCGAACACATCCCGCAGCGTATCCACGTACGCCTCCTTGTCGCCAACGGGCAGAATCCATCCGTTCGCACCGGGAGAAACCGCCTCATCCACATTCCCCGCCCTGTCGCTAAGCGCGATGGGCAGCCCAGAGTGCAGAGCCTCTACAACGCTAAGTGGATTGCGGTCGCAAAGAGAAGGCAACAAAAACAAATCCGCTGCTGCGTAGAATTTGGGCATGTCATCGTATGGCACGAAATCAAGTATGTCTATCTGTTTGGCGATGTTGCGATCTCTCGACATACTTAGAATCTCATCGCGCAAAGATCCCTGCCCCATTATGATGATTCTCCATCCGTGAATCATTTCTGGAGTGAGCAACGATACGAACTCAACGAGTCCTTTCACCTTTTCCAATCTCGCAGGGATGATACAAAGCCGCGTTCCCTCGTCGGCAGCAAGGCGCTGGCGAATCCCGCAAATTTCGTTCGCATCCCATTTCTCCCTCGGTCTAAACCTTGTTTCGTCCACGAGATTTGGCAGAAAGATTGATTCAGGCATTTTCTTGGATGTAAACTGCTGGTGAAGCGCTATATACTTTGCGCAATCGGCACCCGCCACGGCGACGAGTGGATACTGGGCGAATATTGCCCGCTTGATCCACCCCCTGATTCCGTCAAGCTTACCCGTCGTCTTGGTATTGCCCTCGCTCCAGGCACAACGAATACCTCCTTTACACAGAAGGGACACCGCCCAGGAAGTGAATGTATCGAATGTGGAACCAACGAGCAGATAATCCGGCTTCGTTATTCGCAGATAATGAATTATCCCAGGATTAAAATGATATTCCCCTATCCCGAAATCCCGCCAATATTTGTGCGGAAAGTCAATCTTAGGGTTTCTCCACGCCGCAGGCCTTCCTTCGTACCCACGCGACATGTCGCTCATGAAATTGACATGGAATTCAATTCCCCTTGCCTTCAATTGCCGCCACATTTCACCAAAGAGGTGCAATCTATATGGGGTCGGTATTTTCTGTACTACTTCAAATCGTTTCATCATGATTTATCCTATGAACTTAGTGTACATATCCAAATATTGCCTTGCAACTGCCTCGAGCGAGAATACTTCCCGTGCGCGGCGAATGGCCTTCTCTGAATAGGCTCGACGCGTTTCGTCATCTGTAGCCAACTTGCGCATTGCCCGTGCCATGTCTTGAAAATCGTTCACATTAACAAGCAACCCTGTCTCGCCATGTCCGGCGACCCAAGGGCATGCCCCGCTTTTCTTGCCCACTATGGTGGCGAGTCCGCATCCCATCGCCTCAACAATAACCGCCCCGAATGATTCTTCACGCGAGGAATGTATGAACACATCGCCGATCTCGGCTATCTCACGATAGAGTTCCTTTTGCTTCATCCTCTGTCGGAACACAACCCCTTCTAAAAGGTTGTGCTTCTTCGCCCAGGCCTCACATTCTTCACCAGGGCCGTACCCCCAACCATAAAGGCGCAACTCGACATCCTTGCCGCCCAAATCCATCTTGCGCAACAGACCGTATGCCCGCAACAGGTTTTTCACATTCTTGCACGACGAAAATCCGTTGGCGATTTCCACGAAAACAATCTTGTTATCGTGATGCTCTCGCGTCACAGAATTCACGTCAAATACCGGCACCGCGTTGGGAATCACCGGCATATCTTCCTTGACACGATGCCATCTGCGCAAATAATCTGCCATATACGGCGACGCCACGCTTAGATGTCTGGCCTTGCGCACAACATAATATGCAAGAAATAAACGCATAAGGCGATATGCCTTGGGGCTGAACAACCAAAGCACTTTCCACGGATTGTCCCTGACCGTCACGATGTGAGGCACTCCCGCCTCAATGACGGGTCGAGCGAATTCGTATTGCCAATGCGCATTGTAGATGTCGCACGGATACTCTCGGATCATCTTCTTGAGCCTGTTCGACTCGACGCGAAAGCCGTCAAGGTAGCACATCCGAAACGGATCGCGATAGCCCGCAATATGGATATGAAGTCCGTTTCGCCCGGCATGTATCTCGCCTTCGGTGAAATGGCAGAGAGTGAAAACATGCACTTCGTGCCCCATCCGAACAAACTCAGCCGCCAACCTGCTGCCGAACGGGAATTCAAGCGGTGCCGGAAGTTTCACGTCAGGCGGAATGAAGTCGTTCAGCTCCGTCCACCCGACAGGCATTACAAGACCGATTTTCATACTCGACCAGAATAGAGCTTCACTAGTTCTGCCACGCCAACTTTCATGGAGAACGTCTTTAACGCGTCTTCCCTGATTGACAGATTTCTTGATAGATTCGGTACCGCCGCCAAATGCATTGATTCCATCTTTTCTTGAATCGCCTTTGCCATTGATTCCGGTGTCAGTTCGCAATATGTTATCCCATTCCTAATCACTCCTCCAAAATCCTTAAGACCTTGGACGTTCGTAAGAATCATTTCCCGTCCAGCGAATGCCGCCTCTATCGTGCTTATGCCAAGACCTTCGTGGAGTGAACTCATCACATAAACATTTGCAGCGCAAAGCAGATCGTAGATGTCATTGCGAGGCCCAAGAAACCGTGTGTTTGCAGCAACCCCAAGCTCATTTGCCAGTTTTCGTTCCGGAAAACCTTCCTTCTCGGCTCCGACATGGACATAAACAACACTCCGTCTGATCATATCCGGCAATTTTGCCAACGCGTTAATGACAAGGGAATGGTTCTTGATCTTGTAATGTGAATCAGAATGGCAATTGCCGACAGACAGTAACACGAATGCATCATCAGGAATTCCAAGCGTCTTGCGCATTCGTTCGCCAACAGAAACATCCGCAATCGGAAATCCAGTCTCATCGGCAAAGTTCCAGACGAGCTTGGCATTGCATCCAAACGTCCGCATTTCATTCTCCTGAACGCTACGACTGATTGCGACAAACCGCGTTCCTGCCAGACCTGCCAAACGCCGCCGAAGACCCTGCACCGTCTTCTGCAATTTGTTTCGAGGCGTGAACATGCCATGGAATGTCTTGACTATATGTTTCACCCCGGCAAGTCTCGCAGCCCAAGCCAGTGAGGCGAAGCCACGTATGACGTGTATATGAACGGCATCATACCGCTCGGCCCTACAAATTCGCCAGAACTTAAGCAGATGCAAGCCTGCCGCATTGTACGGAATCACGTGAACTGGATAGCCGCACTTCTTCAATGTCGGCGCCAAGACACCTTCTTCACTGTCATTGACAAGAATCTCGCCCTCTACATTTGCGGAACGAAACATCTCAGCCGAATCCGCGAGCATCTTCTCGGCGCCAGACGGCATTAGCCTATATAGTATATGCAGGACTTTCATGAAAAACGACTAAAAATACATCTGCGGAGGATAGGGCATGGAAGCCAGGCGTTCTGCTCTTTCTCCTGCCCTGTTAACAAAAGGCGCGCAGAAGATAAGATAGCACGACATCGGCAAATCCAGCCAACCAGGATTGACCACGCCACCTACAAAAAACATCACCGAGACCGCCATTTTCGAGCTGTCAAACCAGTCACGCGTCCGCCTGTATCGCTTGAATAGATAGCGCATAGTCAGCAAGACGAAGAACAGGTACGAGCCGCCACCTATCAACCCATAATGTCCAAGATAATCCACCAATGCGTGATGACCTGCCGATACATCATAATGCGGCGAAGGATATTCACCCCCACGCCCAAATATCGGAGACTTGCAGAAACTATTCCATGCTATATACATTGCCCTAAACCGTGAATGTTCAACGTCATATCCACCGCCGCTTGGATTCAACATGAATGCATAGAATCGGTTGGCGACCGACTCAGATGTCATTTTGCCCGACTCTGCGGATTTTGCCACCTTGTAGAATACAAATGCCGCTCCTAAAACAAACAGAACGCTTATGGCGATTTTCATCGCCGCATTAGTCCGTTTCGAAGACCCAAACCACATATAGCCGAGTCCTATCATGCCGAAACCTATCAGGAGCAAAGCGAACGGCGTGGCATAACCCGCCCGCAAAATGTTTACGGCAAAGAACAAAATCAAAACGCCAAGCGACACTTTCGCAACCTTGTTCTTTATCGTCATCATAAGGCCAAACAACATGACCGACAGCATGGCAACAGCCTCCCATTGGGTAAACGCGCCAAGGAATCCGCCAGCGCCACTGTCGCCGAGGAAAGAACGCGCCTCCATACCTTCTGTAGCAGCGACCCGGCTCATAAGGCCAGTCTGAAACAGAGCGCATGGTATGCACAAAAGAACAAACGTTTTAATGAAATGCGGATAGCGAGAAAGAAACATACCAATGAAAATCGCCACCACATTGAGTGCCATCTTTTTCCAGACATGCCTAATATCGTTGTATGATATTTCGTATGGTGCGTAAAACCAGGCAGCCACCGCAATCACATAAAACACCGCCAGCAGCGCGAACAATCCGCCATTTTCACGCACCGCGGCTGAGACCGCATTGCCGAACCCGGTTCTGCAAAAACGCGAGCGGCAAATCAACATCCCTATCGCGTAAATGCAGCATATCACGCCGCCGCCCTTGATTTTAAACGTCAAGACTGGAGAGAACTGCACCGACAGGCCGAACGCGAGCAGCCATACCCCGGCAGGCACCTGTCTGAACAAGTCCAAGAATTTCTCTTTATACATCTCGACCTCCCCTATCGTTCCACGAGTTCTTCGATGATTGTGCGTAGCCGACCACAATCGACAACGCCCCATCCGTCAGACGGGTTCGCCATCATGGAACGATAGCGCATGCCTTTAAGCGTTGCAAGCCTGAAATAGCAGTCGTTGGGCCATTTCTCCGAAAAGAGTTCCACAACCGCAGTTCCAGGTCTTCCCCACACAAGATTGGTCAAGCCTGCACCATGATTTGAAACTATCAGATCAGCAGCTCCGAATAGTTCCATCTGTTCCCTGACCGACATGCCGTCAGTATCCACTACATCAAGCCCCAAAGTTTGCAACGTGTTTTCTATTGCATCTTGATTGTCGAACCTCCGGCGGCCTTTCCTTGTCAGGAATACTCTCTTGCCACCCTGTTTTGTCAGCATATCTCCAAATGTCTCCTTCAGCAAATCGACCGATTCCTTGCACAGCATTCCAGCATCCGGCTCAAAAGCTGTGAACACTAGTCTTTCGACAGACACGAAATCGGCATCAACCAACTGCAGATCGCGGATTTTGCCCTGCTCTTTGAGCGTGTCAATGTATTCTCGGAAATAGCGAACGCGCTCGTAATCGTTTCGGCACACGACTACGCATGCGTTTGGCTTCATCTTAAGCGAATACAGCAATGTCACAAGACTTTCCGCCACGAAATGGAAATATCCGTCGAAACGGCAAAGCACATACCCATCCTCTCCATTTGGCGGAAGTCGCAATGTCCGGCAAAAAAGTTTCGACAGCCACCAGAAGAATTTATAGCAAAAGACTTCGCAAGAGGCGCCAAATGGATTCCCGAAACTTTCGCCAAGCCATCTTCCGCCGGCGCGGACTCGGCCCCTCTGCACCGAAACAACCGCGTCTTTCACGACAAAGGCGAATCTAGCCGGAAACGACATCTCCCTTCTGCCGCCTTCAAACGGCAATGCATTGATGTCGTAGATTTCGTGTCCGCCACGCCGGACAACATCTACCGATTCCACGACATTGCGCCCCCATTTGTTGGCACGGCTTTCATAAACCGAATAAACGATGTCCAAAGCCGCCCTTATCTTCGCCGGCATGGTTCCGAATAGTAACGATGAAATTGTTTTTCGCTTCATATTTACCCACGCATGAAATATTATACTTTACTTTTAGTGCACTTCCCCTTAAGGTTCGCCATCATAATTGCAAATCTCCACCATAAGCGAGCTGGAAACATGCCCAAAGTAAATAGAATCACGGCAGGGCAAAGCACACCTACGGATTCCGAATACCCAAAATACGTACCAGGAACTTCAAAGAAGGACTTTCTAGCCTCTTTTACAAGAAAGTCTATGTGCTGATTGCTTCCTACTGTTAGAACCTTTACGATATTCTTTTGCAAATATGCGATGTAGCCGTCTTTCAGCACGCCAGAATATTTTCCCCGCGAGCGCAGGAGTTCTGCTATAGCACGATTAGCATCTATCACCGAAATCAGACTCTCTTCACTCTGTGACTTGGATAAAGACCCTTCCGCAGCCCAGTTGTAGTAATAATTCACGCTCGCAATCCGCTTTGCCCTGCGAGTCATCGCCCCTGCCTGTATGTTCATGAGCAGATCCTCGTTGAGGCGCATAGAGCCATCTATCTCGAACTTGCGACAAAGCGATGTTCGGAACATTTTTCCACCTATGCAGCCGTTGATATGCCGAAGCGACTCGTTCATATATTCGATTCCGTTCCATTCTTTCCCTGGTAGCAGAGTGCGTCGCATTTCCCTACCATCTGCATGCACCACCACCTGATCGCCAAAGACAATATCAGTTTCGTTATAGACTACTGCCACCAAATCTGCAATTGCCGTCTTTGGCAACCAATCGTCAGCATCCAAGAAGTAGCAAAACTCTCCTTTCGCTGCTCCAATCGCCTTACGTCTAGCCACAACCACCCCACTATTCACTTGATGGAACACTTTTATATTCTTGTGTGCTTTGACATGTTCATCCAATATCGCCCCGCAACCATCTGTGGAGCCGTCATCTACGCAAATGACCTCCAGTTCCCGGTGCGTCTGCACAAGACAACTATCCAGGCACCTTTGGATGTAGGGGGCAGCGTTATAGACAGGGATTATAATAGAAACGAGCATAACAACATCCACTATTCCTTCACGATAGCCAACAATCTCGTCATCTCATCCTCAAGCAACCCTACTTTCGAAAGAGAGTTCCCCACGAAATGCATATCCAGCGTTGCGTTTTCTGCGAAACGACAGTATCAGCACCATGTCCCCCAATAATGCGATCGAGAGACGGCCTATACCTTTTTCGCCAGTTTGCCCCCGCGCTGACGCAGTATTGACCTTGTTGTCTGTTCCTATGACTAGCCACTTGTTGAGGAAATCCTCATAAGACATCCCCTCGCCATCATCCCTAATGGAAATAAGATCTGTTTCATCTGCACAAAAATGCTCACAATAATCGACCCGTATGTAACTCGCGCCAGCATCGTAAGCATTTTTGAACAATTCCACAACAGCGTTCTGCACCGTAGCGATTTGTTGCCGCCCCAGCAAATCCACTGTTCTTGCCAAAACCCTCATTTGCGCCATATGTTACTCCTATTTCCTTCCGCCAAATGCAATAACCGCAAAACGACTTGCAAAGCGCCTCAACATCCATGCGGCGACAAGGGAGAAGGCAATGGCTGCAGATGCATACGCAATGACGGCAATCATTGTTTGGGGCAGCGGGACGAAGAATCTGAGCACGGCATACGCGAACGGATGGAGCAGGAACAGGGCGAAAGCCCCTCCATACGCGCCAAATGAAGACGGCCAGAAGTACCAAACGGCAATCAAAAGGCATGGGCGGAGCAGATGCTTGCTTATGGTCGAGACCATGATGTTTTCCGCGAACAGGCTTCCTGCGGCCATGAATACAACTGCACCGGCAAAGGCAACGACCGCCTGGCCGCGCCTGACGGACATGCCGCCATTCATTCCGATCACCAAGCCAAACAGGAAATACGCCAGTCCCCAGACCGGGAATCCGAAATGGGAGAAACTACCCATCACAGACTCTACAGGGAATATGGCATCCAAAGCCATGCCAATAGCGAAAACAGCAGCGACAAACATTTTAGGGCATCTTTTCAGAAATCTGACAAAAACAGGCGCAAGAATGACGAACACCAGCAATGCTCTGATATACCAAAGAGGAGTCAACGCAGGGAACGCCGTAAAGTCCAATCCCGAATAATGGATAACAGTCTTTGCCCAGCCATCGGCAAACATATTTGCAGCAAGGCCTCTATGTGCAACTATGTTCGCCGCAACTATAATCAAGTGGACAAACAGGAAATACAGAAAACTCCAAATGGCGTACGGCAACGCCAACGTACGCAGCCGCTTTCTCATGGCGATCTTCCACCAATTCTCTTCGTCAGCATGTCTGCCGAGGAAGAATCCGGAAACGGCAAAGAAAAACGGGACGGCAATCTGGCAAACACCGTGAACGAAAAGTTCCCTGAACCACCATGCGGCACTTTGAGGTGCGACTTCGCCCATCGGTAGATGAATGAACACCACAAGGCATGCGCACAAAAAGCCCAAACCTGCAATTTTACTGTTTCGCACCTAGACCACCCGTCTTTGTCCATTGGCGAAATGCGCCTATCAGCCCTCGCCGCTCTATCACATCCTTTAGCCGCAAATACGGCCAAAGCCACATCATCCGGATTGGATGCAGCACACGATAAGCCTCGGGGCAATCGATTATGCGGACTTCGCCCTTCTGAAGTACTTCGCGCAACTTCGCCTTGTATTCCGCTTTTTGCAACTCCTTGATAGCATATACATATATCCTCAGAAGTTTGACTTGCGCCTGAAGTTTCAAGTCATTGATGCCCTTATCTCTGAAGAACTCAACCTGGCTTGAAAACGCACCTATCAAATCAAGTTGTCTTGCCTTGTTGCCATTTTGCATTATGCTGCCTTGGCGCTGAAAATAGCAGTATAGCGGCGCAAGGGAAACGGCTATGTCCTTGCCGGAGAACAGCAACTTGTGGGCCACATATTCGTCTTCATGCACTCGTCCTTCGGGATAGCGGAGATTCGTCCAAAGGCGCTTGTCATAAAGTTTGCCCCATGCGGTCATGTACAGGTTAACGTGAAGCCAATAGTCTTTGGGAGGCATCTGACGGCATTCTGCAGTTTCCATGAGAGGAGGCGAAATATTTTCGTTCTCACCTTCATGGACATAGCGGCAACACACGCTGGAAACATCTGCACCAAGAGCAATGCCCTTGACAAGCGTTTCCAGATAGTTGCGCTCCACCCAGTCGTCCGAATCGACAAACGCGATATATTTACTGTCGCTATTGGCGAACGACCAGTCAATACCGGTGTTTCTGGCCGCGCTAAGGCCTCCATTCTCGCGGTGCAGGGCAATAACGCGAGGATCCAGCCTGGCATACTCTTCGCACATCTTGCCGCATTCGTCGGGTGAGCCGTCATCGACGAGAATCAATTCGAAATCACGGAACGTCTGCGCCAGCAGCGAATCAACGCAACGGCGCAGGTATTTTTCGACCTTATAGACGGGGACTATTACGGACACCAAAGCCATGAGCATCCTAGTTCATGATTTCAACATTCCTGCAATCGGTAAGCCATGTATCGTAGAACGAGCGGTTCTTTCCGTATGCATTGTCGAACAGCACGATGTGTTTTTTGCCGAGCATGATAGACAGTATGCAGGCGTGGAGACGTGTCGTAAACACATCGCCGTGGGATTCCAGCTGCCGAACGCCGGAGCGAATCAAGTAGCAGCGGTAGAAGCTTTGCATATACCAATCAAACAGCCAACCCAGCGTCCTTGGATTGCGTAGAATAATAGACTTCACGCGATCTTCTAAAGAGCGTGTCGTCAAAGGCAGCCAATCCGCCACATCCGCATCAAACGACGACATAATCTTTTCGAGTTGGCATGTTGACCGGAACTCCATGTCATCGCGCTTCAGAATGATTGGTTTTGATGCTGTATTCGATTTGCATTCACGCCACCTGTCAATATCCATGCAAAAGGCCATATCCGGCGCGAGAATCGCATTGTTCTTGAAATTGTCCTTCAAAAGTCGATACGAGACATTATCTCGCGCACATATAGTGCAATCGTATCGACCGAAGAACTCGGCATCCTTTGCGAGATTCTCCTTGTCGCGATAATAAATCGTCTGCGAGAACACGAGATAACGGCATTTGGGATTCTGCTCCATAATGCGTTTTCTGTATTCGTGAGGCTCTTTCCACAGATCGCCAAAATTGCCGCCACCCTGAAACAGCACCAAATCACCCGCCGACAGGGCAGGAGCCTTCTTTGACCAGAACGAAAACGCGCCTTTGCACTTGTGAGGTATGGCCGACAAGAAATCGAGCTCGCCCTGCCATATCAACGTATCGCCGACATTGTTGTAGTATGGAACTTCCAACAACCAGTAGTCGCTTGTGACATACGGGGTGATCACGCTCCTTATTGTATCGGAGAGGCGTTTTACTGTATCAGCGTTTTCCAAGAATCCTCCTCGCGAACGATTTGGCTCGTCTGGCGGTTTTAAAAGCAATCCAGCGAATCTTTTCAAGATTTCGTCTCCAGACAGGCAATTCCTTATTGGACTCAATCAATTTACCGCTCAGGAATTCACGCATTTCATCGGAATACCACTTCGCTTCTGGTCGGTCTCGCAACCCAGCATAGGTAACATCCGTGTACATCGAAGGTATCACTCCAAGCGAAAGGAAATGACTTGAATTCACGCAGAAGCACAGACTGCATCCATATCCCACAGGACGGAACCTAATTGGCTTCGTGATATCTTCGAATATGTTCTGAGGGTGTCCGCAACTATAGCATGGATTCATTATGCCAGTCGAAAGATCTATCAGAGCCGACCATTCGCCTGCATAGCAGAATTCCTTGCGCCTTACATTGAAATTGCGTAGCGTGAAATCAAAAAGCGGCGAATTGAACTCCGCGCCTTTACTTTTGTATTCGTCGAAAGACATCTTTGTATGGAACCGGTAATCGCCTGTTCCTTCAAGACGCGTGGCGGCGATTTGCGGCAATGCGCCGAACTGCTCCTTGCAATAGCGTTTTATCTCGGCGAAATGAGGCAAATAGCCATCATACAAATTCATCTGAACCACAAAGGAACACCCGGCACTCTTCATCCGCTTGACATTGGCTGCAAATACATCAAGAAGTTTCAGGCGCACCAATTCTTTGAAATGCAGCGAAAATGCAAAATGCAAATGCTTCAACAAAGAATCGGGGATTTCAGAAATAATCCGCTCAAAGGCTCTTGTATATGTTCCATTTGTGGTAATGTTTACATAGTGTCCAGCCTTCAAAAGCTCATGAATAATTGGCACCATTTCCTTAGGCAAAAGAGTCTCGCCGCCACCGCATATACTGAAATAACAAACGCCGCCCAACCGCTCCATGGACAAAGCCTTGCCAATGTGTTCGGGAGAATACTTGAACTTCGGCATTTCTCCCTTGTTGCGGGAAGCCTGGATTATGTAGCAATACTCGCAACGGAAATTGCAGGCCGTCACGGGGACATAGCATTCAAAGAATCTCTTTATTTTCTGCGGCATAGACCTCCCAGAATTTTACCAACCTGTCTTCCGACAACACCACGCTCGTCTTTATCCAATACAAAGGCCCAAGATGCCGAAATGAAAAGCACTTCAACCAAGAAAGACGAACCACAAAAGCGCATGAACGATGGCGAAATGGATGTCTGCAGCAAAGCGGCACATCCTATTGAGCATGCAACAATTGCACATACGGGCATCAGTATTCTCCAAAACCAATAGCTAGTAGAAAAACCTAGTATTTTCCATGCGAACCATAAACGACCCCACGCGAACGCCGCCATCGACAGCACCATGGCCAAACCGACAAAATACACATGTCGCCACATGATGAGGAATATCCAGGCCAATGGAAACACAAGCAAGTTAAAAAATCCCAAAACGGTTTGATAGGCAGCGATCTTGCTTGTCGCATTGACCGCTACGGCCTGCCCAATCGTGCTTTTCTCGATAAAGTCCGATGCCATGACGCACCAGCAAAGTCCCACTACATACGCAGGAGGATTCTTGAGCCACAGTTTTATCACATAAGGCAATTCCACAGAAAGCGGCAACATAAAAACCAGCAACAGCAGCAAGGCAAATTTGCAGGCTCTGTATGACATCGCCTTCATCTTTTCAATCTCCCCGGCTCCGTAGGCTGTCGTGATGGCTGGAGAAAATGCGCCTATCATTGCGCTTGACAGTGTATTTGTCTTTGAATTGACATTTGTCGCAATGGCAAGAGAAGCGTTCAGTCTCGGACCGAGAAATTTGTTGATCAAGATTGCGATTCCTTGTGACCTGAACAAAAAGCCAAGGCTGCCAAACGTTCTCCACCATGCATAACAAGCCATCTCTTTCAATCGTGCCGCATCTCGACAGTAGGAAATTCTGAATCGGCATTCAGGGAATACAAACATGGCGCGAACAGCAATGATTATCTGCGGAACAACGGACAAGAGGCACATCCAAAGCGCCATGTATGCTAGCCAGTCGCCAGGATGCGTAATCATGTAATAGAGATAAAACACATTTAGCGTCGTCGTGACAAATGAATAAATCGTTAGTTCTGCGATGTATTGCTTCGCCGTGTACATTGCCATGAACGGCACATTTACCATCGCTACAAAACACGATATACAGACAAAGCGGAATACCCAGATACAAGCATTTATCCGGTCTGGGGGAATGGTCAAAAAGTTCTTTACCGCCCATACGCCCAACGGATAACCTATCGAAATCAAAATAATCGGCACTATCGTATGAACGAAAACCGCAAGCGAGAACCACCTGCGGCACGACTCTAACGCCTCTGAAGAGTTGTTCTCTGCGGTTGCTCTACCTATGGAAAACGCATAAAATCGCCCAACAGCACTAGAAAGCAAACCATTGATAAATGAAATGAAGGCCGTAAGGCCTCCAACAACGCCAAGAAGTCCATAATCGACTTCTCCCAACGCCATCAAAGACCACCGGCCGCAAAACAACCCTATCACCAAGGCATACAGGCTCCGCCCGTATGTAGCGACAATGTTCAGCAAGATTCGGCGGTTTGGTGACATATAAAATGTAACCAGCGTAAAGGGTTTATAAATACGACAGATAGCCTAAAGAATCACTACCACGCCCTTTCAGACGTGCTCTTCCCACGAATCAGAATTCTCCACCATTTCTTCGATGACTCGTCATGTATAACCGGCAACATGTCGAACACTGACTCCGCGGGTATCTTGGCCCAGTCAATCAGCAAGCCGTGTCGCTCCGCGTTTCGTGCGATCCAGTTCAATGCGGAGACGGAGAGTCTGCCGTCCTTGTATCCCCCTCCGACATCTGAATGCGAACCAGGGAACCAGACCTCGGTCGCCTGAGGAGAATCCTTGAATCGAGTCAGGCCGAACAGCACCCTGTGTTCATCTATCGCCATCGCGTGACACGCCTTCTTGATGCTGGACTTGGCCTTGTTTACATCTGGACCTTTCATCGTCGTTTTCACCGTATCCCAGACTCCAAGAAACTCAATCTCTTCCTGAAGTTCGTTTGCCAGCCACCGCGCGGCGTAGGCACCTCGACTGAAGCCGAATATGTATATCTTCGGCGTGTTGCCATCCTCGCTCGCAATCTTCAACTCGTTGCTCAACCAGGTTTTCGCTTCGTCAACCCTTTCCTTCAACCACACGCCCGCAATGTTTCCGAACCACCCTTCCCAGCGCCTTGTCCCGACTCCGGGCTTGTAGTAGACGCGCTGCTCGACATCGCCGTCGGCGAGTCCAGCACAAGCTTCCTTCAATCAGCTGACATTTGTCTTGACCTCCGGTGGCTTCTTGAAATTGCTGTTGCCGGTCCCATCGATGAAGACCACGAGGTTGACAACTTTGCTCATTCGTTCACCTCGCATGTTATCTGAAACGGCATCCAGTGTCCGAGCGAAACCAAAGTGCCAGGCGCATAGAAGAAGTTGTAGTGAACGGTGACGGCTCCAATCGTTCCGCGTTCGCTCACCCTGATTTCGGTTTTCTTGCCTTCAAGATCGGAGCTCCATCCGCACTGCTCGACGAAGATCTCCTTCTCCACCGGATTCGTTTCCCGCGCGACCACCCGCACTGACGCGCAGCCGGAGAGCGCAAGAGCCGTTAGAACGAGAAAGATTTTAGCCGTGTTTACCACTTTCGTGTATCTAGTGTATTTCGTCGTTAAGCCTCTTCTTCAACTCAGCAAGCGGAAACGCCGCAGCATCAAGCCTTTTCAACGTCGATTCGGAGACATACTTTGTGCAGCCGGCAGTGCGGAGCTTTTCGCCGGAGACGACATAGGCCGACCAATTCCTCAAATCGAACGCTTGCACAACGCGAGGTGTCTGCGAGATCTCGCGGGGGAAGGTGGCAATCAGGAACACCCAGTAGTCGGCTATCGGGCGATTCCCCTTCAGCATCTCTGCCTGTGTTGACACATCCCAGCAATAGTAAGGTGTGCGGCCTTTCTTCTCACGCTTGTGCGTCGTCGCCTTTATCTCAAGAGTCGTGCCGTCCTTCATGATGAGGTCGAACGGCGCCTGCACTTTACGCGTAGGCGGAAGACAATTCAGAATATCACCCACAAGATACTCAGCCAGCATTCCGATATCCGAGTCTTGCTCTGTTAAATCCCCAAACGCCCACTTGTAGAAAGAGAGCGTTTTAAGAACTTTCGATAATGGCGCTAGGCGCTTCATCCCTGTACAAGCAGCGTTAGTGAACCAATCTGGCGATTGAATTTCGGGCGGGTGAGCGGAATGGCAACTTCCTTTGTCTCTCCCGCGGCTGGCAGATCGTCATAGTCAAGCACTCCCTGCACAATGATCCTCGGTGCGTCCTTCTCCGCAACCATCGTCGCGAGCGCATCCACAGGTGCGGCAGCAATGTCGCCATAGGATACAAGCGCGGCATCAATCATATCCGCCCCCTCCTTCAGCGCCGCCTTCGCAGTCAACTGCATTAAACGACGAAGCTTCTGCAGCGTCACCGGCTCGGCAATGGACACCGTAAATGCTGTATGTCCGTCGATGTCCTCGCGGAATAGCACTCTCTTTGCCCACGGCTCAGTCGTGAAGTCAACCTTGCCCTTCTTCATCGTGATCTGCCGCGTCGCCGACTTGCGGGGCGTGCCGGCCTTCGGCCAAATCATCTCAACCGTGAGAAGATTGCGAGAGATGAGCAGAGTCTTCTCGGGGATGGAAGTGAGTGAGAGTGATTTCAGGGTGATTTCTACGAAGGTTTTCATGAGTAGTTTGATGTTTGATGTTAGAAGTGAGGAGTTGTAAATTGGACTTATCTGTTTAATCTTCTGGTTATCTCTTATCCTTGCCTAATACAAAAGCACCTTCGCCCTTGTTACTATAAAGCTTCTTTGATACCTTATCATACAAATGACCGACGCGTCCTACTCGAACAGGAATCAGATCCAAAATTACCTTTCCGCCTGATTTTACTTGGTACGAATACATTCTAACGGACGAATAATTGTCCGACTTCCCATTTGTATTATGTCGCGCAAAAAGATACATTGATAGGTTAGAAGTGGCATCCCCCGCCATCTTTGCCGAAATCTCTTTGCCGTTTACAGAGAATGTATTTGTATCACGGCGAATCTCGTACTTTTGAGTAGCACTATAGGGCGTCCCCGAAGAGACAAATACCGACCCATTCCAATACGTGACGACGCCTTTGTTGCAACACATTCCACAGCTTTGACGTCCTCCATCGTTCCCAGTCCCATATAAGAATGCCGCATGTGTCGCATGTGGTACAACTGCCTCGAACACTGACGTCTCCGAGATTGCGGAAGACGGCGCTATCCCAGTATCAATATATTGGCTTCCCGTGCTTTCCAAGTACTCGATTTCAGCAGTGTAAGGTTTCCTTCCGGATTGAATGGCTGCGTCACCCAACGAAACTCCCCTCGTTGTTGTTGCTTCCTTGATGCGCTTTTCGGCGGCGACTTTCTGGAGGCCGGCGAGGGAGTTCGAGTCGAGGGCCTTCTTGTAGAGGTCAACGGCGTGGGCGCGGATGGCGGAGGAGAGGAAGGCGGGCCTGATGTCCGAGGCGGACCACCAGGCGTCGGCGATCTTGGCGGGCGGGGCGGATTCCTTTTCGAGCTTCGCGGCGGCGGCGCAGGCGGGACTGTTTGCGGCGAGGAAGGCATCGACGGCCTGCGGCCAGTGGCCAAGCGCTGCGGAGTAGGTGGCGACCTGGAACTGGAGCTTCTTGTCGGACGGCTTCGCCTTCGCCTGTTCAAGCGCCTTCTTGAGGCGGATCGCGTACTGCTGGCGCTCCTTCAGCTCCTCGTAGCGTTCGCGGACGGGACCGCCCTTTCCGAACGCGACCACGCGCATCGCCTTGTCGATGAGCGCGAACTCGTCCGAGCCCTTCCAGTCCGGAACCGCCTTCCTCACCGCCTCGAGCGCGGACGCGGCCTTGTCGTACGCGCCGCCGCGCATGTAGTAGTCGAACGCGCCGGTGAGGAGGATGTACTTCTCGGCCGGGGCCTGCGCGGCCTTCGCGAGCGCGACCGCCGCGTCCCCCACCTGCTCGCGAGTTTTCTTTCCGCTGCGCAAGGCGTCCATCTCGGCCTTCATGACCTCCTGCACCAGCGGCTCGGCCGCGGCGATCTCCTCCGCCGTGGGCATGGCAAATAGCATGGCCGCGAAGAGGCAGGAGAGGAGGGAGAGGACGAGTGGTTTCATTGATAGCTCCATGGTTCGGTATTTTTAACGCAGAGGCGCAGAGACGCAGAGTACGCAGAGAGTTTTATGGCTGCCTTCGGCAGAGTTAGAGACCGTTGGCGACGCGTGTCCAGCCGTCTTTGATTTTTTGTTGCCCGAAATTGATTACTATCCCAAGCCTGAGATTCGTGAGTTTTAGGTATGTAAGCACTTGCGCAGAGAAGATGGGATTGTTCTTTTCGGTGGCCTTGCACTCGACTATTACTTTATCTTCAACAAGCATGTCCAACCTATAAGGATCTCCGATCACCTTGCCTTTATAGACTATCGGCACTAACTTCTGCGTCTCAACCTTCAATCCCCTCAACTCAAGTTCGCAGGCAAGTGCAGCCTCATAATACGATTCCAATACACCAGGCCCACCAATACTGTTGTGAACCGCAATCGCTGCATCAAGAATCTCTGCGCTTATCTCGTTTTCAGTCATACAATGCTTTTTGATTTTTAACGCAGAGGCGCAGAGGCGCTGAGTACGCAGAGAGTTTTATGTCCGCTGCGCGGCAGGGAACGCCGCAACGGGGGTCTGGGGGCTGGCCCCCAGATATAAAACCCTGCTTATGTGTTACTATGAAATTGGTTCTCAATGCGAAGCCTCCTCTAACCGCCTCTGCGTCTCTGCGTTAAACACCTCTGAACGTTCTACATGTTCTACACGGCTATTCATACACACCTACACGTTCTACATGTTCTACACGGCTAAAACCTTTTCGTGTATTTAGTGTATTTCGTGGTTAAAATCTTTGCGTCCTTTGCGTTCTTTGCGGCTAAGACCTTCTACACGCTCTACACGGCCATCAAGTTTATCCAGCACTCCATCGTCACCCTTTGGCATAGTATCCACCGGTCTTTTTGCTGCCTCGCCGCTCCACCTTGCCAGCCTTTGCCAAGCGGGCGATGATCTTGTTCAACGTGTCCCGCGGAATTGAAACTTCAGCAATGATTGCCGAGGCTCGGCATCCGGGGTTTGCCTCAACATATTCAAGCACCCTCCTATCAGATGCATTTAATGTGCCGTTTAATGTGCCGTTTAATGTGCCGCCGCGCGCCACTTCGCCGTGCGGCGCCTTGCGAAGAACAGCCAAAAACCAATCGCCGTGGTCTTCAAACGTCGCCTTGATGCCCCGATGCCTTTCACATGCGGCGAGAATTCGTTTTATGCCTGACCCGTACTGTTCTATCATTCCACAACTTCTAAACAACTCGGCAATGCGGGGATTACGCGGGCGGCTACCTTTTCAAGCGAAATGTCTTCGAGTGTCTTGCCGCTCGGGAAGGCGTCCCAGCTCGAAGACGTCGACTTCAGGTACATGTCGCTCAGCTCCGCGACGGTCATCAGGTGGTTCGACTTCGCCTTGCGGATGTAGTAGCGCCCCTGCACCGACGTCGGCTTGACTGGCAGCGGAGCGATGTGCAGCCGCACGACGGTTTTCTTGCCGACCACGATCCGATCCGCCTCCGGCACAATGGCCGGTGCGGTCTTATTTTTGATTTCGTTAATCCATGTCGTTTCTGATTCTGCCGCCAACAACACGCCTACGACCTTGCCATCGTCGCGGACGCCGACATACACGTCGCCGCCGTCTGCATTGGCAAACGACACAAGCGAGACAATCACGTCCTGGTTAAACGCCGTCTTGAACTCAACAGTCTTTGATTCTGCCTTCGGAATCTTCATGCAAGCCTCTTCTAAATCCTGTAAACCCTGTCTAAAACCTCTACACGCTCTACATGTTCTACACGGCTAAAAACGATACGCTCCGCGCCCGTGGGGTATGCAGCCGAATACCTCACTCGCGGCGCATTTCGCCGCGATTCCCATGGGCAGCTTTCCACTCATGTTTATATACTGCATATTATACCATTTCTGGGATGTCCGCCGCATTCTCCTCCCACCACCGCAGCAATTCTACACCCCTCTAGCGACCGCTCGACCTCTTGCGACCTTGCTGCGCAAGGCTCCTCGCGTTGCTCGTCGGGCAACCTGATCGCTACGCGACAGGCGAATCTCGCGGCTCGGCCTGCGGCCTCGGGGGATATGCGATCCAGCCTCATTGTACCAGCCAACAACTCAATCACCATCATTCCACCAACCACGCCACACAATCCAAACTCACTCTTCTCCGCCGCCAGAACCCACCGGCTAATGATGCAGGACGGACGACTGAGGACGGAGGACAGAGGATGGGGGACGGAGGACGGACGACGAAGGACAGAGGATTGCGGTGCGACCAGCGCGCCCTACCATTTCCGTGTATTCTGTGTATTTCGTGGTTCAAATCTCTGCGTCCTTTGCGTTCTTTGCGGCTACAGTCACGATGTCCAATTCTGAAAATCCTGTTAATCCTGTTTCCCCTTCTACACGTTCTACACGGCTAAAGGAGCCGTTCTACCATACGACAACTCACTTCAATAAATTTCTCCCCCCGCCAGAAGAAAGAATGCGCATCTGATGAATGGCGATTTCGTTCAGTCGTTTAAG
>Ga0256405_10004290_pt1 | contig 27093 bp, 28 predicted proteins | sample RumenRJG_02DNA_FD_189096 | JGI IMG/M metagenome (GOLD analysis project Ga0256405, IMG submission 189096) | Bovine rumen microbial communities from Lethbridge, Alberta, Canada - RJG_02 | ecosystem: Host-associated > Mammals > Digestive system > Stomach > Rumen | place: Canada: Alberta... | reverse complement strand
AATATAATGCGTTATTTGATTCAATAAATTATTATCAGGCAAGAGGATTAAACGGTGAAGATTTAGTTTACAGACCGTTTGCATCAAGTGTTGCCTTTATATATGAAGGTAAAAATACCCCAAAAGCGCCGCCGATGGAAGCATTACATGAATTCAGAAAACCTTTAAATAAACTTGTGTATGATGATGACCAAATAGAACAATTCAAAAAAGGAAATATTGATGAAACTTGGTTAAAAATTATTCAAAGCAACGGGCACGTATCAAAAAGATATTATGATTACATGAAAACAACATACCTTGATGCGGTTAAACCCGGCAGATATATCGTAATGGCTGTATATGGCCCTGATAATCAAGCATTAGTCGACAGAAACGAATATATACAAAGATTTAATACTGCCGAAAAAGTGCATAGTGATAGAATACTTGCAAGTTTATGCAAGCTGTTTGATGATGCTAAAAATATATTTTTAGAACAATGTGATTTGGTAGAGATAATTACAATAAACGATACCACTTATTTCTTATTTAGAAAAAGACCTTATAAAGCATAGTTATACATATCATTTATTTATTGCTAACTCTGAACCATTTTCGCCAACATAAAATACTATTAATTCAACAGGCACATTACCGTCGTTTTTACCGTAATGATATTTTCCGATGACTTCTGATAAACATTCACCCTCATTTACAGTAATTTGTTCATCTGTATCTGTAGTAACGGTTAGTGTTCCTTGTTTTACGTATGCAATATTTAAAATGTCATGTTTGTGCATCGGCAAGTTTTCACCAACATCAATTTTTATTTTTAATACAGTAACTTCAGGATTTTCAATATTAATTTTTTCAAAATTTTTGTTATCCCAAGTTGATATTGTTTTTAGTAATGTTTCTTTTTTTGCCATAATTTTTCCTTTATTATAAATTTTTATTTTCTGATATTGTTTGAATTAAATCATTTAGAAATTCATCTCTATATAAAAATCCCATGTGAGAACCGTTATCAAGTATTGTTAAATTACCTTTTGCTACATTTTTTAATTGTTTTAATTGCGATTGATTTATAAAATAATCGTTTATTGTATGGTAAATTTTGTAATTATTGGCAGTTTTTAAATAATTTGATATTGATAATATATTAAAATTATGTTTATTTATCTCAGACTTAGGTGATATATATTTTTCGACATAATCTATAAATCCCATTTTATTAGTTATTTCATAAATATCACTTTTTTTGTTTATGGGTGCATTTTCTATTGTAAATACGATATCAGATAGTTTTGAGTGCATTATAAATGTTGTAAATATTTTAGCTTCTTCTTCCGTAAACGGCATATAATTGATCTCATATTTAAAATCATCTCTTGATTGATATAAACTCACTATTTTTGCAGAAGCATAAGCTACTTTTTGTTTTAAATCTTCAGGTAATTCGTTTCCTAATTCCTTTCCATAATTATCTAATTGACTTATTGCGTATATTAAATCAATAGGAGGGCATATTGAAATAAATTTTGTATGCCCAAGAGTATTCTTTTTAGATTCCTGTTCTGCCATAAACAAAATATCTAAACCAGCTAAAGATGTACCAAGTATAACTTTATTTTCAAATTGATATTTTTTTCCATGTTTTTTTTGTATTTTTTTTATAATTTTATTTGTTGTTATTCGCATCATTTTTGCATCTTTTTCAGGTATTCCGGGACGGTAGTGTTCAGGCATACTTTTCACAAATTCCCATTGAAACGGATTACCTTGAATGATTACAGAATATCCGGCATCATAAAATAATTTTGCAAACATAACTGGGTGGCTTGCTCTTGCGCCGTCGCCGGTTGATGGATATATTACTGCTAAAGGTGCTTTTTTATCTTTTTGTAAAAGATATTTGAAATTATAATTTTCTCTGCCTTTAAAAACATTTACTGAATCATATTTTATTTTATGTGCAAAAGAATGGTTCCAGATTGATAAATCAGTCCACATCGAATTATTAACATTTGGTAATACAAATAAAGACGTACGCATTGAGTCAAGTACAGGTGATTGTGGCGAATAATTCTTTAAATGTATATCTGGTTTTAAAGTAATGTTACTTATTTCTACATATTCTGACGATTCTACATCATCATTAGTTTGGATAATTTTACCTGTTACTGTTAATTTTGTTTTCTTTTCCGATTTTTGGGGCTTTTGTTTAATGCAATGTGTTTCAATATCAGGCATAACATCTATACGGTCGTAATTATTTTGTTTAATATAACCGTTAATACCAAATGCCGTTTTTGTTATAACGTAACCATCTGCAAAATTTGATTCAATAAGTTCAACAATAGACTGTATATATGCCGTTCTATTAACAGTAAGACTCGCTTTTACTATTGATACGATAGGAGTACCAAAAAAAGCATAAGTCGTTGGATTAAAAGCTGTATCTAAAATTCTTCCAAATATTCCCCTTACAGTTGTAAAATTAATGACTGGCAGCACAAAATATGCACCAGGTTTAACATTTCTTCTTGAAAGTGCTTTATCCATATTGTCTGTATTTCGTTTTAATTTAAAAAATCTTTTAGCTGGGTCATACATGCCGACAACACCGATTGTAGTATTTATGAAAAATCGTTTTGTTTCGTTACCTGCATTATGAAAATCTCCCTGAACCAAACTACTCATAAGTCTGATAGGATATTCTATATTTTCTGAAACTCCTATAAACCTGTCCATTCCATATTTTGGCATAACAGATGACCAAATAATGTGTATTGGCTTTATTAAAAACAGGTTTAAACCGTAATTGAAATCGAACATTTTTCTGTTGAATGTTTCGTGTTTATCAGCACCCAAAAACATGTCAGCATAATCAGGATACTTATTCTCTGAAGCTAAAACTTCAAAATTAAGTAAACTAAAACACATTATCAATATTAAAGATATTATTTTACGGCTAGTCATTTTATGTATAATATTATAAACCAAATTGATTTGAAATCTATTATAAAGTTTTAATATAAATTATAAATTACCCGTATGTATAGATTTATCTATTGTACTGTCTTTTTATCCATTCCATAATAACAGAAACCAAATATTCCTGTTGCTTTTCGGTTAATTCAATACCCTTTGGAAACTTATGCCATTTTTCTATGCAACCTCTGCAACATGTTGCAGTTGCATGTTGGGCAATAAAAACAGGATGACCTTTCATTGGTGTTTGTTTTCCGTCATTTGCTATTTCTGCCGGGGCTACACGCTTTTTTATAAAGTCGCAAGCATGAGAATAGATTGTATCAAGTCCTTTTTGATTAATATATTCAATGTCTTTTGCTTTTAGTTTAAATTTGCTTCTAAAATTTGATTTTGCTAATTTTTCTAATATTTCCATATCTATTCTTCAATATACTCAGTTTCAAATCTGAATGCTTTAAAATTTGGCGAAAAATGATTAGGTGGCATACCAGCTTTCATTTTTAGGGATTTTAAAAATATTTCTTTTTCAGGTAATTCTTCCCAAACTGACGGTAAATAAACTGCCTTATATCTTCCGTCCTGAATAATTATTCCATCTTTAAATGGTACAATTTGGTCTAACAAATCGGCTTCATCTTTGAATGTCATAGGTTTTGGTTCGCTTAAAATTGAAACATCTATAGTTAAATTACCAACTTCATCTCTTTCAACAGGCTCAAAACGAGGATCCCAAAAAGCTGCGTTTTGTGCATTGTCAATCAAATCACTCATTAAAGTTTGATGTGCAATAATTGAACCTATACAACCCCTTAAATCTCCCTGTTTTTTTAATGTTACAAAACAAGCTCCTAATTCTTCAAAAACAGGTGCATGGGCTGTTATGACTTCATTTTTATCAAATTTCGATAAAATAATATCTCTGCATAGTTTTAGTATATAATCAGAATAATATTCTTTTAAAAATTTATTTTTTGTTCCCTCGTATAAAAACCACGAACCGTAGCCTACAACACTCGACTTATCGCCCGAGGTTTTTGATGAATTGTGCATATTAATTCTTATTAATGAATAATCAAGAGCATTTGCAAATTGTGTAAGTCCGTAAATTCCTGTTGCTCCGCATGCCTGTTCATAGTTAAAGTCTTCTATATTACCTGTTTCAATCATTTGAGCAGTTTTATTATCCAGCTGTTTTGCTTGATTATCCGTTAAAAAGTGGCTTAAATCCGATGATATAATAAATCCAATTTCTTTATACGGGTAATATTCGCTTATAATTTCCGTAATTTTTTCAGGATTTTCATCACCGACTACAATAGGAATTATTTTAATGTTTTCGCCAAAAATAGTTTGTATTGCGGGAAGTTGAATTTCTATAGCGTGTTCTTTTTCGTGTGCTTTATCAAAAAATTTAGCACCAAAATTTGCTTCAAGTTCGTTATTTATTTTTTGGTTTATTTGAATATTGCCGAGAGGAGTTTTCCATTCATCAAAAGTTGATAGCGCTAAACCCTCAAAACCCACTCTGTGAGCAGGCGCAAAAATAAACATATTTTTAATATTTTTATTTAATTGGCTTATACCCTCAAAAGCAAGTTGTCCCGAGTAAATTAATCCTGCATGCGGAACAATTACCGCCTTTGTTTTGTATTCATATTTATTTGTATTATTTTCAGCAAAACCTTTCAGTTGATTTCTTAATTCTTCTGCGTTTCCTGAATAAAAACTGTTTGCAACAGCCGGTTCTTTTATTTTCGTCATGAGAATATTATAATACATTTTATGAAATATCAAAAGATTGTAAACAATAAAGTTCAATGTGAGATTTGTCCGAGAAAATGTATACTTGCGCAAGACCAAAGCGGTTTTTGCAAAGTAAGAAAAAATATGAATGGACAAATCGTTCTTGAAAGTTTTGGCTACAACACAGGACTTGCAATTGACCCTGTTGAGAAAAAACCTTTATATCATTTCTATCCTGCAAGTAACGTGCTTTCATTCGGAACTTTAGGCTGCAATATGGGTTGTCTATTTTGCCAAAATTGGCATATAACTAAAGTAAAAGCCTCGATAGATGAATGTCAATATGCCGAGCCTGAACAAATTGTTGAAGTGGCAAAAGCTTATGATTGCAAAAGTGTTGCTTTTACTTACAATGATCCGATAATATTTTTTGAATATGCACTTGAAACTGCAAAATTGTGCAGACAAGAGGGAATTAAGACTATTGCCGTAACATCGGGTTATATTAACCCTGAACCCGCAAAAGAATTTTTTAATCTTATGGATGGAACTAATATTGATTTGAAAGGTTTTAGTGAAGAATTTTATGCCAAAAACTGCATGGCACACCTCCAGCCCATACTTGATACCATAAAATATGCCGTAAATGAAACAGATTGTTTTGTTGAATTGACAACAATGTTAATTGAAGGTGAAAATGACCAATATGTTGAACAAGAATGTGAATGGATTTTAAATAATCTAGGTGATAGTATTCCATTGCATTTTAGCGCTTTTTACCCTAAATTTAAGTTTTCCGATAGAGAACACACAAAATATGAAACTCTTTTCAAAGCTTATAAAACAGCGAAAAATATGGGACTAAAATATGTTTATACAGGCAACATTTCAAGTATATCAACTTCAACAACCTATTGCAAAAACTGCGGAAAGGCTTTAATAGAAAGAGATGGATACGAAATCTTAGAAAATAATCTTGAAAATGGTAAATGCAAATTTTGTAAAACTAAATTAGACGGAAGATTTTAAAAATTTTATTTATATGATAAAATATTTTTGTTAAAAACAATAAGGAATAGCTAAATGGGTATATATATAAAAAGAGATTTAGAGTCTAATTTATTTGTCAAATATGCAGGCAAACTTGACATAGATAGCTCTGCCGAATATGGAATGGCTGTTAATGATGCTATTGAAGAAACAGATAATATTAAAGCTTTAATTTTAGATTTTTCGGAAATAACTTATATTGCAAGTATAGGACTGAGAATTCTTTTAGAACTATATCAAAAATTAAATAATACTTGTGAAATAAGAATTGTTAAGGCTCAACCGCAAGTTCTTGATGTTATAAAAATGACCGGCTTTGATAAATTTCTGAAAATTATTTAGTGATATGTTTAATACTATTAGGTCAAAGATTAATTTAATTACTGTTTTAATGCTTTTAGCGTTTGGTACTGTTTTAAGCATATTTAGCTACCTTTATTTAAAAAGCGGTAAGTATTTAATTGTAGAAAGTACATCACATTCAATATCCGTATTTGCTCAAAATATAAATAAAGAAATTATGGAAATAGAAAACAACGCAAGAGATTTGGCTTTGCATGGAGAAATTTTCTATCAAACAGGAAAAGAAATTTCAATAGTTGAACATACTGTTGTAGACTCCTTTAGAAATTATGAAAATTCGCTTGGTGGAGGTATATGGTTTAAACCATATTATATTGACAAATTAAAACGGCTATTTGGAATTTATGCATATCGTAACAAATCAGATGAAATAGTTATAGATAGACAATTTAACACTGATGAATATGATTATCCTAATAAAAATTGGTACAAAGAAATTATTAATCAAGTAAGTCATGATAATAATATTGCATGGTCGCTTCCTTATTATGAAAAAGAAGGAAGTAATACACTAATGGTTACAGCTGGTTCAGGTATTTATGTTGATAATCGCTTGATTGGAATATCAACAGTAGACTGGGAAATTAGCTCAATTATTAAATCTGTATCCCAAATTAAGCCAACACTAAACAGCTTCGCACTTTTTGCAGATAAAAATCACGATTATGTTATTGCATGCAATGATAATTACATTGATGAAACCGCTATTGTCGGTAAATCGTTAAAGGAAATCCCTTGGTACAGCGAGAACTTGTCTAAAAGAGCATATTTTTCATACCACGATAAAAAATATATTCCGTATGTTAAAACACTTGATAATGGAATGATTTTAATAGTTAATGTTCCTAAAAATGAATTATTCTTTATTTTGTATAAACACGTATTTGCATTATTTGTTTTATTAATGTTTACAAATTTAATAATCTCTATATTGCTGTATATATTTCTAAAACGCAACATTAACAGACCAATTGATAAATTAAGTGATATAGCTAAACGTATTAGTAGCGGAGAAATAGATACAAAAATAACCTTGAAAAAACCGCTTGAATTTGCTCAACTTGCGCAAACATTTAATAAAATGACTGATGATATTAAAAATATTACACATGACAGAGAAAGAATTGAATCAGAATTAAATTTTGCAAAAAAAATACAACTTTCAAGTTTACCAAATGAATTTCCGCCATTTCCGGAAAACTCGGAAATAGATATTTTCGCAGATATGGAACCTGCAAAGGAAGTTGGAGGAGATTTTTACGATTTTTACTTCATAGATGATAATAAATTAATGTTTTTAATAGCCGATGTATCAGGAAAAGGTGTTCCTGCTTCGTTATTTATGATGACCGCAAAAACATTAATAAATTCTGTTGCAATGGCAGAAACAAATTCGGTAGAAATGGTAAAAAATATAAATCAAAAAATTTGTTCAAACAACAAATATGGCTTTTTTATAACTATGCTTGTAGGAATTTTAGATACATTTAGCGGAAAAGTAACATTCATAAATTGCGGACATAATCCACCGTTAATAAAACAACAAAATGGCAGCTTTGAATATAAAAAACTTCCAACAAATATTGTTTTAGGAGCATTTGATAATGCTGAATTTAGTCTTGAAGAATATCAAATGAACAAAGGTGATTCAATTTTGTTTTATACTGATGGCGTAACAGAAGCGGTTAATGAAAAAGATGAACTCTACGGTGAAAATAGATTATTAAATACAGTTAATTCAATTAAAGATGAAAGTATTGAAAAAATCATAAATGGAATTAAACAAAACGTAAAAGAGTATGCCAATGGTGTTTTGCAGAGTGATGATATGACGATGTTAATTTTAAAATACAACGGTATAAACACAGAAGAATATGTTTATAATACGCCTGCCACAAGAGAAAATTATAAAAATTTTAATAAGTGGTTAATTAAATTATGCGATAAATTCAAATTGAATGAAAGTTTACAATACAAACTGGAATTGATTTCGGAAGAATTATATACAAACGTATGTTCTTATGCATACGATGGAGAAAATGGTGCAATAAAAGTTGAATTTAATGTTATAGGAAAAGACGTTATATTAAAATTTAAAGATAACGGGACACCATATAATCCACTTGAAAGACCGGATCCGGATTTAAACGCCCCACCGGAAGAACGTGATAAGGGCGGTTTAGGTGTTTATATAGTAAAACAATATGCCGACGATATAGAATACGAATATAAAGATAATACAAATATTTTAACCATAAAACTTAGAAATGATTAAACTTGTAAGTTTTTACTTATGTTATAACCTTTAAATAGAAATATTAGGTATTTGTAACAATTTTTAAATTGAATAATTGGTCATTTACTATTCATGGTATAATCATCCCATAATATTTATAAAGTAATCGTATGCAAAAAATAAAAAACATAGAATTTTTAAGAATTTTTTTTATTGTAACCATAGTTTTGTACCACATGAGGGTTAATTTAAAAAAATTAGGTTCAGATTTATTTACTAACATGTACCACAGTATGGATGGTGGAAGAAATGGAGTTGAAGCTTTTTTCATAATAGCAGGCTTTTTTTTAATTTTAACTTTTAAGGATAGTCCTGTTTGGGAATTTATAAAGAAAAAATATTTTCGACTTATGCCTGCTGCTATGTTTTCAATAATTGTTTGTGGGATATTATCTTTATTCCACGTTAATCATTTTAAATTAATTCCTAACATAGTTATGGGGTTGTTATTTTCTCATTTTGGAATATATTGGTGCAAAGGTTCTAATATTGCATTGTGGTACGCTTCAGCGCTATTTTTTGGATTTATAATATTTTATTTAATAATTAAATTTTTAAAAGAAAAATATCAAATTCCATTATTTATTATTCTAGGAATTGGAAGTTACATTCTGTTGTCTTGGTTAAATAATGGTAAAATTAGCGGGCACAGTATAATGTATCTAGGTTTTATACCTGCTTGCACAGTAAGAGCATTTGGAGGAATTAGTATTGGATGTTTAATTGCAAAATTTTATCAAAAATATAAAGAACAAATCGTAAATTGGAACGTTAATATTATTCAAAAAATAATTATTTCTTTAATTGAAATTTCATCCTTTGGTTTTATTATTTGGTGGTCATATTTTAAACTTATAAACATTAATAATTCGTTATTTGTTATTGTATTTTCTGTACTATTTATTTGCTTTATATGTAATAAAGGATGTTTATCCAGAATAACAGCCAAAAATATTTGGACAAAAATAAGTATATATACATATTCTTTATTTGTAATACATATTCCTATAATCAGATTAATAGCAAAAAAAATTCTTATTCCAAATAAAGAAATTTTTTCTCAGTATCCTGTTATTGTTATTTTTTCTGTTTTTGTTATATCATTTATAATGGCTGTAATAACTTATTATTTAGTAGAAAAGCCGTTTTATGATTTACTTTCAAAAAAATTTATAAATAAAAATGTTATCATCAATAACAAATAAAACTCAAAAATTTAAAATCAAGGAAATATTAAAACAAGATAAGTAAAACCTTTTATAATAATTCAAAAGCACAAAACAAAAAGAAAGAGAGGATGCACAGGGTAATTACAATTCTAGGTATAAAGATAAAATTTTTTACACAACAAAAATTACTTAAAAAAATTTTTAAATATATCAAAAGAGAAAAACCATCTAAATATGATTATAGATACGCAAAAAGTTTGAAACTTGCCATGATAAAAATTGCAGCGGAGGAAAGTGCTCAATTTGTAATTAAAAATTGTATTTCCGCTCCTGTCATAAAAGATAAACCGACTCTTGTTTCGTATGCGCTTAATCAAGTTGATGTTGATGGAATGTATATGGAATTTGGAGTATATAAAGGATATTCAATAAATAGAATAGCAAAAGAAATCCCTGATAAAACAGTCTATGGTTTTGATTCTTTTGAGGGATTGCCGGAAACTTGGATTAGAAAATTTAAAAAAGGTCATTTTTCAATGGATGGATTACCACCTGTTGAAGAAAATGTTAAATTGATTAAAGGTTGGTATAATGATACATTACCAGGTTTTATTCAAGAACATGGAGATTTTAAGATTGCATTTCTGCACAGCGATTCTGACCTTTATTCCTCAACAAAAACAACTCTTGAATATCTAAAAGACCATTTTCAAGATGGTTCAGTCATAGTCTTTGATGAATATTTTAACTATGCCGGTTGGCAAGAACACGAGCATAAAGCTTTTTGTGAATTTCTTGATGAAACAGGTTATAAAGTTGAATATTTAGGATATTGCGACTCTAAATGTCCACTTGCAGTACGTTTGCGCAAAAATTAATTTAATTAAAATGAATAATTACTAAAACCCGCAAAAAACTTTGCGGGTTTTAGTTTTGATTTTTTGCTAATTAGTTAAAAATTAGCTTTTTTCAAAATAAAATTAACAATTATTATATTAAATTTATACTTTTACTATTTGTTTATGATATCATTTTATCAACATAGTGAATTTATGGAAGTATTGATTTAAGGAAGATTTTAATGCCGCTTGTTTCAATAATTGTACCTGTATATAACGTAGAAAAATATTTAAAACAAGCTCTTGATAGTGTTGTTAATCAAACTCTTAAAGATATTGAAATAATTTGTATTGATGATTGTTCAACAGATAATTCACTTAAGATTTTAAATAAATATGCTTCAAAAGATGAAAGATTTGTAGTTTTAAAACAAGAACAAAATCAAGGTCAGGGCGTCGCAAGAAACAGAGCATTAGATATTGCAAAAGGCGAATATATAATGTTTCTTGATCCTGACGATTGGTATGAATTGAATGCGTGCGAACTTTGTTACAACCAAATTTCTAAAAATAAGAATGATTTTGTAATATTCCCACACTATTTCTATTATGAAGAAACACAAGAAAAAAAGCTTATGGTTAACCGAATAAAGCCTTTTTTTGACATAGAAAACAATTCCAATATCAATCCTTATAAGTTATTAAATAAAAATTTTTTTATAAATTGTTATTCGGTTTGCCAAATATATTCAAAAGAATTTTTGAATAAACAAAATATTCGATATTCTGACTACAGGATAAATGAAGATATAAAGTTCTTTGTTGGTGCACTTTTAAATACCGATAATTTATCAATAATAGACATTCCGTTATATTGTTATAGGATATATAATAAATCTTCATCGTTTAACGCAAGCAAATATAAAGAAATAATCGAAACAAGAAAAGAGGCTTATGAGGCAGTCAAAAAACATAAAAACAGTAATCTTTTTATGCCTTATTTTTTATATTACGCAATAAGAACATCTATAAGATATTTTAAGAAATTGAGTGCATTAAACAATGGTATAAAAAAAGATTTTTACAACAAAATGAGGGAATTTTTTAAACTACTTAATCAAGAACAAAAAATTTCAAAAATAATATTTAGCAACGAAATATATTATGAAAAATTTGAAAATGTACTTAAAAACAATTATATCAAGTATTTATTTTTAAAGAATTTTAAAAACAAAAATGAAAAACAGAAAAATTATTCATTAAAAACAAGTTTTTTTCAAAGGACAATACTTTATTTTAATAGAAAAATGGAAAATACTTTTGTTAAAACTACTAAAACAAACATTTATGTTGAAAAACAATTTCTTGGTTTTAAGCTTAAATATGCAAATAAAGAATATTATAAAAATTCAATTGAGATTTTGAAATTCATTGAGCCATATTACAATCAATCAATTTCAGAACTAATTGCCGATTTTGAGCAAAAAGTAAAATGTAAAATACCTAAAATTAAAATTTTAAAACAAGATATAAAAAGAATGCAGAATATTCTGAAAGATTTTAATCCGTCAGTTTTGCCTAAAGCAACAGGTAAAATTAGGGAAATACAGCTTGAAAGACTAGAATTTGCTAAAAAAATTATAAAAGATATTGAAGAAAATACGGGCCTAAAACCTTTTATGGACGACGGAACATTACTTGGCGCAGTTCGGCACAAGGGGTTTATTCCGTGGGATGATGATTTTGATTTTTCTTTAATGAGAAAAGATTTTATAAAGCTTGAAAATTATTTAAAAAATAGATACATTTCAATAGATACATCTTTATGGAATGTAAAAAAATATCCTGAATATTTAAAAGCAACTTTTGAAAAATATCCTAATCAAATTTTTGTAATCAGACGGAATACTGCCTTGAAAGTATACTGCGGTACATATTTGAATCGTAACGTGTGTGATTTTTTTGCACTTGATTATTACAATGATTATTTAGACATAGATACTCTTAGACAATGGGCAGAAAACATACATACATTATGTAAAGATAAGCTTTTTAAAGACTTATTTAAAATTTACAGCGAAGAAATTGCTAAAAATGATTTTATAGTCGAGGATAGTAATTCTATTCAAGTAGGAATAGATAACTATGATTTTTACTTTAATTCGATGAAAGGTTTTAGGAGAAAAGAAGATTTATTTCCTTTAAAGAAAATGCAATTTGAAGATACAGAGTTTTGGGCACCAAATAACCCGCATGAATATTTAAAAACATTATACGCTTTTTATAATAAAATGCCAAAAAGCTTTACTCTTGCAAAACATTGTGTTAAAACAGACGAAGATATAAATCTATTATAGACGGCATAAAATAGGATAAAAAATGAAAAAAGATAATAAGATAAATAAAAACCAGAATAGAAATTATCTATATAATATATTTTCTGCAACAAATTCTAAAGACGGAAAGTATAAAATAATTACATTATTTGGATTGAAAATTAAATTCAAAAGAGATGGTGATTATAAAACCGTACAAAAAAATTACAAAAAAGTTATTAAAAGAATTAAAAATAAAGATAAAATATGCGTTCTTTTTTTAAGTCAGGAAAATCAAAAATGGACGTATCAATCTTTATATGATGCAATGGAAAAAGATGAGTCATTTGAACCGATTATTGTCGTAAGTCCGCTCAATATCCTTCATAAAACAAAATCTAAAAATAGAACATCCGTTGAAGAAAATTATAACTTTTTTAAATCGCGCGGCATGAATGTTTTTTATGGTTATGAAAACGGCGAATATATAAACCTTAAAGAATTTAAACCTGATATTGTTTTTTATGATGAACAATGGTTTCCGAGTATGCACAAACCTCTGAATGTTTCAAAATATGCACTTACAATGTATGCTCCGTACGGTTATCAGACATTTAATTATGAAAGTAACTATGTTCAATCTTTTCATAAACTTCTTCATACGTATTTTGTTGAAAATGATTACAATGTTAAACGTTTTGAATCCTACAAAAGAGGTAACAATAAAAATTGTAAGGTTCTAGGTTATTTAAGGTTTGACGAATTTTTGAAAAATAATGAAATAAATGAAGAAAAAATTTGGAAAAATCCCGATAAATATAAAATAATTTACGCTCCGCACCATTCATTTGGTCAAAAAGAAACAAAAGCAAATATTGGCACTTTTATGGAGAATTATAAATTTATTTTAAACCTTGCAAAATCACATCCTGAAACAACTTGGATTTTTAAACCTCACCCAAGATTAAGATATAACATTTTAGAAGCAAATCATCTTTTATCTGAAGAAGAACTTGAGCAATACTATGAAGAATGGACAAAAATAGGGAGAATTGAAGATAGCGGTGATTATTTCGACATTTTTAAAACTTCAGATTTAATGATTACAGATAGTGCCTCTTTTTTAACAGAATATTTGCCAACAACAAAACCTCTTATAAGACTTTCAAGAAAAGATGCTATACAATCAAATAAGTTTGGCAAAAAAATAATGAGTGGATACTATTTTACCTACAATAATAAAGAATTAGAACAGGTTTTTGAACAAATTGTTGTCAAAAAAGATGATTCCAAAAAAGAAATAAGAGAAAAGCTATCTAAGCTTGTTATAGATAACGAACCTGCAGCAGATAAAATATTAAACTACATTAAAACTGTAATTCAAAAGGAGCAAAAATGACAAAATTCATCTTTGACTTAGACGGCACAGTTACTAAACAGGAAACTCTGCCTTTAATATCTAAACATTTCAAAATACAGGATGAAATAGATAATCTTACAATGGAAACAGTAAAAGGCAACATTCCTTTTATAGAATCATTCATAAGACGAGTATATATCTTGGGCAAACTTCCGATTGATGAAGTTTCAACCTTGCTTGAAGGTGTCCAAGTTTATGACAAAGTTGTCGAATTTATTTCTCAACATAAACAAGATTGTATTGTCGCAACAGGAAATCTTGAATGTTGGATAGATGGATTATCGAAAAAAGTTGGTTGTTGTTGTTATTCTTCGGACGGAATTATTGAAGATAACAATGTTAAAAAATTAACACGTATTTTAAAGAAAGAAAATCTTGTAGAACGTTATCAATCGGAAGGTGAAAAAGTTGTTTTTATCGGCGATGGAAATAATGATGTTGAAGCAATGAGATTGGCAGATGTTTCAATTGCTTCAGGTTTAACTCACATGCCTGCAAACAGCGTTCTTTCAATAGCAGATTATTTAGTTTTTAATGAGGAGGCTTTATGTCGTCAGCTGGGTCAATTAATAAATCAGTAATTATAAGTTGTGCAGGTTTAGGTTCAAGATTGGGCTTAGCGACAACAAAAGCTTTAATAAACATAAACGGTAAATCTTTAATACATTGGCAATTGGATTTATTGAAAGATGTCGATGATATTCGCGTTGTTGTCGGTTTTCAGGCGCATGATGTTATAGAAGAAGTTAAAAAATATCGAAAAGACGTTATTTTTGTATACAATCATAACTACTTTGAAACAAAAACCGGAGCAAGTTACTATCTTGGTGCGCGCGACGGAAATGAATATGCAATTGAAATGGATGGCGATTTGTTGGTACATCCTGATGATATGAAAACTCTTTTAGAAACAGATGGCGAATGGATTGCGTACGCTGATAAGATGTCTGATGATGCGGTTATGGTAAAAATTAATCAAGTCGGAGATGTTTTATCGTTTTCGCGAGAACAAGGCGATTTTGAATGGACAGGCCCTTGCTGTATTAAAAAAGATAAGTTGAGGTATTCTTCAGGACACGTATTCAATCAGCTTGAACCATATTTGCCCATGAAAGGTATAAAAGTCAGAGCTTGTGATATTGATACCTACGAAGATTACCAAAGAGCAGTCGAATTTGTGAAAGGATGGTAAAAATGAAAATACGATTCATACAAAACATGCTTGATAAAATAAAAGGTAAGAAAGAACTGTTTCCAAAACAAAAAATAAGTTTTCTTGTTTTTTGGGTCGGAACAAAATGTACCTTAAAATGTAAACTATGTTGCAATCTTATACCATATTCCGAACAAATTTCTTATAATGCCGATGAAATCTTAAAAGATTTGAAAATAGTTGTGAGAAATTCAAAAATTAAAGCTTTGCAAATTCAAGGAGGCGAACCTTTTACTCATCCTGAAATAATTAAAATTTTAGATTTTGTTTCAAAATTAAAAGTAAAAAGAATTGACCTTGCAACAAACGGAACAGTCAAATTAAGTGATGATGTTCTTAAAGCTTTAAAGAGAAATCCTAAAATAAGAGTAAGAATATCAAATTATGATTGCACTAAAAAACTAAGAGAAAATTTCTGTAAGACTCTTGATGAAAATAAAATTCCTTATGATTTATATGATTTTTATCTTCATGACAATAGTTGGTTTTCAACAGGCGGAATAAATGAACAACGCGCAAGTGATGAAAAAGTTAAAGAAATATATCAACAATGTAAAGATAAAAGCTGTCAAACTCTTGCGGACGGAATTTTGACAATTTGCGGCAAAGTTCCTGTTATAAAAGAAATATATCAGGATTATTCTTCCAAAAAGAACGATGAAATAAACGTAAGAAAAATACGAAAATCTTTAAATCCCCTAAAAAATATGATTTTAAGGAAAAAAATATCAAAATTTTATTCCAATAAAAAAATATATAAAGAACAGTGTCGCTATTGCAACATCTCAAACGATAAACATCCTGCGGCAGAACAAATAAGCGCTGAAGAATTAAAAATTTCAAAAAGGCAAATTGAATATGCAAAAAAGAACAAATAAAATTATTGGTATAATTGGCGGAGCAGGAGTTGCAGCAACCAACAAATTGCAAGAGTTGATTGAAGTTGAATTGACTCAAAATGGCGCATATAGAGATTGTCATCATCCGGAAATGATAATTTGGCAAGCAACAAGCGCTCCTTCACGAAGCATGTTTTTAGAAGGAAAAGGCGAAAGTTTTATTTCCGATTATATTGAAATATCAAAAAAGTTAAAAAATTGTAATGTGGGAAAAATTGCAATGTGTTGTAATACTGCTCATTTTGCAATAGATGAAATTTCAAAAGAAGCTGATATTGAATTTATCAATCTTGTTAAAGAGTGCGTTTTAAGAGCAAAAAAAATGAATGTTCAAAAAGTCGGTCTTGTTGCTTCAGACGGTTGTTTAAAAGGCAGAGTTTATGAAAAATATTTTAGCGAATTATGCTGCGATAAAACAATTATTTATCCTGATGAAGAATTTCAAAAGCTTGTTACAAAAGGAATTTGTAACGTAAAAAATGTCCATAGATTTGATGATATCAATTCTTTTGAAAAACCTTGTAATATATTCAAAAAAGTAAAAGAACATCTTATAAATAAAGGCGCAGATGTTGTTATCATGGGTTGTACGGATATAAGAGTCGGATATTTTGAAGAAGACAACATAGATTCACTTGAAATATTAAAAGATATTATAATTAATGAATATAAGGATAATGCAAATGAATAATGAAGATGCAATGAAGTTTTTTGAGAATATGAGCATAAAAGCAAAAGATAATCCTCAGTGTGTAAAAATGAAAAGTCAGGATTTGAGCGAATATGACGCTGATTTTATTTTAAAATATGCAAATAAAGATTCTCAAATTCTCGATTTAGGTACAGGAACCGGATTAATTGTAAATAGAATTTATGATAAGGTTAAATCTATTGATTGTGTTGAATTACTTGAAGGATTATACAGACACATTACAAAAGCGGATAATATAAAAATTTTGCCTGTAAGTATGTTTGATTTTGAAACCGATAACAAGTACGATTTAATAACTATTTTTGGTACAATGCATTATTTTAATCAAAACGAAGCGATTGAAATTTATAAAAAATATATTGATATGTTAAAACCATCAGGAAAAATTATTATAAAAAATCAATTCGGTGTAAGCGAAGATGTTGTTGTTTCGGGTTTTTCACAAGAGCAACAAACCAACTATTACGCGCAATACAGATACATAAATAATGAAATAACTACTCTTGAGAAAATCGGTTATAAAAATGTTCAAAAATTTGATATTTACCCTGACAGCGCAAACAGATGGGAAAATACGCATTTTTGGGCAATTGTCGCAGGGAAGTAAGGAGCAAAATATGGGCTTTTTTCAAAATATTATTGATATTGTAAGAGGAAAAAAGGTAATAAAAATTGTAGACAAGAAAAAGCGCAAAAAGAAACTGATTATTCCTCAAGAATATAAAGATAGAGCTTTTTATGTCAATCCGAAGAAAAATAAAATTTTTACTAAAAGTTATGATGTCTTATGTTCAATAATGGAATATAACAAAAATAAAGATATTCCTATATTTTACGAAAGGCGAAGCAGTTGGTTTTTAAAAGACATATTTAAAGATAGATATGATAATCAGTTAAAATTTGTCGAGGAAGAATATTTGCCGCATGTAACAAAAGAAGATATTCTTTGTGACATTGGAAGTGCGAGCGGAGAATTCACTTTTATTTTGGCAAAACATTGTAAACAAATTGATGGTTATGAAATATCTCAAAAAATGGTTGATTTTTCAATAAATTATGCAAAAGAAAATAATATAACAAATGCTGATTTTTATAGAGCTGATATTCAAAAGGATAAAATAGAAAAAGTTTATGATAATGTTTCAATGATGGGCGTTTTATCTTATGTTTTAGATGAAAACGTTGCAAAAAATTGCATTAAAAAACTTAAAATGCTATTAAAATCAAATGAGGGGGGGATTATTGTATATAAAGATAATTGTAACTTCTCTGATGAAAATTATTATTTTTTGGGCCCTTCTAAAGATTATAGAATGGTTGCACGTTCAAAAGATAAAATTATTAATATGTTTAAAGAGTGTGGTTTTGAAATAGTTGCACAAAAAATACTCCATAAAGTAGAATTACATTGTCCTGATTTAAATACATCTATAGAAACCGCATCTTTAGGATTGGTATTAAAAAAGCAAACATAATTGCACAAGAAAAACGGAAAATAAGGAATTTAGTATGAATTTTTTTCAAAATATTATTGATTTAATAAGAGGCAAAAGTATACTTAAAATAGAAATAAACAAGAATGAAAATTTTTCAAAAAAGAAACGTGTTTCTTGTAAAAAAGAAAAAGAATTAAAACCTTGTAAAACTATTGTTACAACTTCTGCTGGTTTTGCATATTCAGGTACATCGACTTTAATAGGTTTTTTATCAGAATTTGACAATGTAATGGTTTTTGGTAATTGCGATAAAGTTTATTCTAAAAATCAAAAAAGAGGAGGATATGAAACTAGATGGTTTATTCATTCCGGCTTTTTTGATTTAACTGATTCGTTTTTAAGCAATAATCTTATTGAAGCTGATATGGCAATTAAATTATTTGTAAGACAAATATACAGAGCTTACAAAAATAAATCTTTACTTAGTTGGGATAAAGCTACTCATTTTTATAACGATAATTTTTTAAAAGCTAATTTAGAATATCTTAAAAATGTTTTGGATTTTAATGAATATGATTTATCTGTTTTAGAAAACAATCCGATTCCTCCAAAATTTAATTCCATGACGGATAAAACTTATGAAAACTGTTCTTTTATGCAAGAAAAGGGAGTAAATCAATATTTGTTTTATAGATTCAAAAATATTTCTAAAGAAGAATTTGATGATTATACAAACAAATATTTAACAAGTCTTTTTGCTCAATTTAAAGGCAGAGATATTGTTGTGTTTGACAAAATTATAAGACTTGATGAACACAAGAAAATTAATTATTTCATGAAAGATAAACCTATAAAACAAATTTGCTTTTTAAGAGATCCAAGAGATGAATTTTTATCAACATATCGTTTTTCATATAAAAAGGCAGAACCTTTAACATCAAGCGCAAGAGAATGGATTGATTATTATAAAGGAAAAGCAAGTACTTTGTTTGAAAATAAAGATGAAAATATATTGATTTTAAAATTTGAAGATTTTGTATTTAATTACGACAAAGTTGCAAATGAAATAATGAATTTCCTTGAATTGAAAGAAGAAAATCATATTGCGCCAAAAACAATCTTTGAACCGGAGATTTCAAAGGTAAATATTGGTGCTTGGAAATATTTTATCGACCAAGATTTAATGAAACAAATAGGTGAAGAACTGAGCGAATATTGTTATAATTCATAAAAATGTAGGTGCATAATCAAAAATAAAATACTTCTATCGCTTTCTATACAAGTTTGTATATTTACCTGAATATGTGTAATAGTAAAACTTTTAAAGTGTTTTTTAGGATTTTAATAAAATTTAACTCTTAATACATATTGTGCTTATATTATATTCTTAAAAACATTGCAACACAAATAACGAGTCTTACCGATTTTAAACTAAATTGTGCAATGTTGAAAAGAATATGATGCGAATAGTTTAAAAAGAAAGAGGTTTGTAATGAAACAACTTGTAGAGCCAATTAAAAGAAAAGAAGATGTTAAAGCGGTAGAAGATTATTTAGCAAATCAATGTGAGCGTAACCATTTAATTTTTGTTTTCGGAATTAATAGTGGTTTAAGAGTATCCGATATTTTAGGGCTTAACGTTTTTGATGTGCAGAATAAAACTTATGTTGAAATAAAAGAGAAAAAGACCGACAAATATAAACGTTTTCCATTAAACAATAAACTAAAAGAACTTATTAAAGATTACTTGAACAATACAAGAAATAATGTTTATAGATGAATATACTAAAGAGTACATGAAAAATAACAAATATCCGTTTGGAACTCTTGAAAACTTAAAAGAAATATACAAAAATTGTTCATTTCTTAACGACGATTACATATTTTATAAGTTTAAAGAATTATCAAAGGACACTTTTCATACTCACGTTGCAAATTATATAGTTGATCTCTTAAATAATGTCAATTCTGGCGAAATATTGGTTTTTGACCAAATGTTTGCAAGTACTTTGTTGTTAGATAGATTGAACTTGTACATGGACGATAATCCAATCAAGGAGATTTGTGTATATAGAGATCCAAGAGATCAATATTTTGCAAGATATAAAGAAGTTAGTTCCACAAAACATTTAAAATCTCCAGAAAAATTTATAGAACATTATAAAAATAAAGTTTTAGTTAAAATAAATTCTAAATCTAAAAATAGATTATGTATTCGATTTGAGGATTTGGTAAATGATTACGATAGAACAATAAAAAAAATAATGGATTTTATCGGTATAGATTATTCTTGTCATGTTGCTAAAAAAACAATTTTTGATCCTGAGATTTCTAAGGCAAATATAGGAATATGGAAACATTTTGTAGACCAAGAAGCAATGAAATTAATCGAAGACGAATTAAAAGAATATTGTTATAATTCATAAAATTTAATTATAAAAATTAAAATGTTGTGATATAATTAAGTTACGTTGTAAAAAATAAAGGGTTTTTATCATAGATTCAAATACTTTATATATTTACAAAAGAATGCTTCCTTTTGTAAAGCCATATTGGGGCAGAACGTTATTAGCGTTAGGTCTTGCAATTCCAATAGGTTGTTTGGATGCTGTTATTGCAACATCTCTGAAACCTTATATGGACGTTGTCATGATTGAAAAAAATGCTCAGCCCGACTGGTATATTCCTATTTTAATTGTTGCATTTACTTCTGTACAGGGAATTTTGAATTATCTTTCAACTTATATGAATACTTGGGTTATAGGTAAAATTTCAAATGATGTAAAAAAAGCCCTTTTTATTAAATTAATGCATAAAAGCGCTTTTTTCTTTGACACTAAGACCTCTGGTAAAATACAAAAAAGATTTAATAATGATGCAAATTCTGCATGCAACGGACTTTTTGGAAATATCAAGCTTTTAATTTCAAGAATTTGTTCTTCTTTGTCTTTGATTGGGGTGTTGTTTTATAATTCTTGGCAATTGGCTATTATTGCCACAGGAATTTTAATTTTGGCGATACTGCCAGTACTTAGAATTAGAGAAAAATTAAAATCAATAACAAATCTATCTGAAAATGCTAACGCTGCAATAATTACAAATTACAATGAAGCCTACAATGGTTCAAAAATAGTGAAAGCGTATAATTTATATGAATATAGAAGCAGTGTATTTGAAAAAGATTTGAAAAATGTATTTGCGAGAAGAATCAAAATTACTCAAAAAATGGGAGCTATTTCACCGCTCATGCATGTAATTGTTTCAGTCGGAATCGGTTTTGCAATAGGATATGGAAGTCATTTAATTACAACAAACGCAATTACTCCTGGAAATTTTGTTTCGTTTATTACCGCTTTAATTATGTTATATACTCCGATAAAAGGATTGGGAAATAATGCAAAAAGTATGACAACATCTTTTTTAGCACTTGAGCGTGTTGTTAAAAATCTTGATGCTCCCGAAGATATTATAGATAATGAAAATTCTCTTGAATTCAAGGAATTCAAAAATGAAATTACGTTCGAAAATGTCGTATTTGAATATTTAAAAAATAAACCTGTTCTAAAAGATGTTTCTTTTAGTGTTAAAAAAGGTGAAACCTTTGCCCTAGTTGGTAATTCAGGTGGAGGTAAAAGTACAATAGTAAACTTACTTCCACGTTTTTATAAAATCAAAAGTGGCTCAATAAAAATTGACGGAATTAATATTTCAGACTATAAAATAAATTCTCTAAGAGACAATATCTCGATTGTTTTGCAAGATAACTTTTTATTTGCAGGCACCATAAAAGAAAATATTATGATGGGTAAATTAGATGCAACGGAAAAAGAATTACAAAATGCAATCAAGAACGCTTGTTTAGATGAGTTCATTGGTAGTTTAAAATTAGGACTAGATACATATATCGGCGAAAAAGGTATTTTGCTCTCTGGCGGGCAAAAACAAAGAATAGCAATCGCAAGAGCATTTTTAAAAGATGCTCCAATAATTATCTTAGATGAAGCAACATCAGCTCTTGATAATCAATCTGAAGCTGTTGTTCAGCAAGCAATTGATAATTTAATGAAAGATAAAACAGTAATTGTTATTGCTCACAGATTATCCACTATTAAATCAGCAGACAAAATAGCTGTTATAAATGATGGCAAACTTGTTGAACTTGGAAACCATGAAGAACTTATGCAAAATCCTAACGGACAATATAAAGCTTTATACGAAATGCAGTTTTAACTTCGTATTTTTGATATAATCTGATTATGAAAACGCCGTTGAGAGATTTATATTGGGAATTTTTATTGCTAGGAATACAATTGCTGGGTGGTGGATATGTTATTGTGCCATTAATGCAAAAAAATTTGATTGAAAGAAAGAATTGGATAACTCAAGAAGAATTAACTGATTTTTATGCCCTAAGTCAAACTATCCCTGGAATTTTAGCTGCTAATATTTCAACTTTTGTCGGTTATAAATTAAGAGGTAAAAGAGGAGCTTTCCTTGCTCTAACAGGTATTATAACCTCGCCGATAATTTCTATTTTATTAATAGCATCGATTGTTGACTTTTTATTGAAAATTTCTTATATTCAAAGCATTTTCTGGGGTGTCGGAATTGCTGTTATAATTCTTATTTTTCTCTCAATAAAAGAAATGTGGACAAACAGTGTCTTCGATATCGCAACGTGGATAATTTTTTTAACTACCTGTTTCTTGTCGTTATTTTTAAAAATATCACCGGTTTTGTTGATAATAGGTTCAATAATTTTTGGTGTTACGTTTAAATTAACCCAAAAGAGGTGTGAAAAATGACAACACTTCTTCACTTAATATATGAATTTCTAAAAATAGGTGTTTTCTCTGTTGGCGGCGGGTATGCAACAATACCTTTTTTATACCAGCTTGTCAATGATTATAATTGGTACACATCCGACCAATTAACAAATATGATAGCAATATCAATGATTACCCCAGGGCCTGTCGGTGTAAATATGGCAACATTTGCGGGTTTTCAAACATTAGGTCTATTGGGTGGAGTAATAGCAACTTTTTCACTTGTTTTACCATCATTTTTAATTGTAATTTTCATTTCCAAATTATTAAAAAAATATAGTGAAAATTTTTGGGTAAAATCTGTTATTTATTCACTTAAACCAGCAGGTTGCGGACTTTTAACCGCAGTGGGCTTGGGGTTTATAAAAGAACACATAACAACCTTACCAGCTGTCATGCTATTTGTATTTTTATTTGCATTAAGTTTTAAATTCAAAAAAAATCCGCTTTATTACTTTTTAATTGCATCTGTTGTCGGAATTCTTTTACAAATCTGCCATATAAAATTCATCTAAAAATACTTATATCATTTCCAATAAGTGTTAAACTTTTCAATTTCATCAAATGTAGTTTTGTAATCACCCCTGAATTGTATCGCTCTGTCATCTAAATAAATATATGCAGGATATTTAACATTTGTTACGTCTTTGAAATATTTATCAATTTTGTTTTTAATAAGCCACTCTGTTGCAAGTTTAGGACTTCTTGTCGTGAATAAAACAAGTTCATATTTGCCTGTTTTATCAAGCCTTTCAATAAAATCCACAGCACCCGTTTTTATTTCCGGAATACTGTCTTTGTCATAAGTTGAATAATTATCCAAAACTCCGTCAAGGTCTATCATAATAGTTTTTTTGTAATTTGTTGCATAACTGTCATCGCCTTTTGCAAATGCATAAAAGGGGTAAATTATCTGAAAAATAAAACAAAAACAAAGTATAAAAATCAATCTATCCATATATACATTATCCATATATGGATAACATTGTCAAGAGATATTTGTATTATGTATATATGCAACGCAAGGACGAAAAAACACTTAATTTAAGGAAAGTTATGGGTAGAACCATAAGAAAACTTCGTGAAGAAAAAACGAATTTATCTTGTAATAAACTTGCGAATGAATTTGATATTGGTAATGGTAATTTAAACCGAATAGAAAACGGTGTTGTTGACTGCAAATTTATAACTCTCTGGAAAATATCGGAAGCTTTAGGAATGAGGCCTTTCGAGTTAGTTAAGATTTTAGAAGATAAGTTAGGTGAAAATTTCAGTCTTATTGACGAATAAAAGATACCGCAAAGTTATATGTTTTCTCCAAATTCTAAATGTTATGTTGAATTTATTTAGTCAATATTTGCAATTGGGTAAACTGATTTTAGATATTTGACTTCTTGAACATCAATATCTGCATAGATAGCCCCCTCTTTTTCTTCTATATAAGAGAGAACTTGCGCTGTTGGTGAGATTATGGCGGAACCTCCTAAACCAAAAATATGACCGTCCATATCTTTTGTTTGATTGCTTACAATAAAATAAACCATATTGTCGTAAGCTCTGGTTCTATTCATTGAAAGCCACATATCACGAGCGTATTTTTTACTTTCTTCATTTTCATAAACTTCTTTTGGCACAGGCCATGCTGTTGGTAATGTAATTATTTGAACACCCTCTTTTGCAAGTTGTTTGAATAGCATAGGATAACGGACATCAAAACATATTGCCAAACCGACTTTTGCAAAATCAAAACTTGCCGTAACAATTTTTTTACCCTCGGTAATTGTACTGCCCTCATTACCTCCTAAATAATTATAAAGATGTATTTTATCATATTTTGCAATTATTTCACCCATTCTGTCAATTGCAAACGAGGTATTATATAAACTTTCACCAACTTTTCTTACAACACTTCCCGCAACAATATTTGTATTGTATTGTTTTGCAAGGTTTTGTATAAATTTTATTGTATTACCACCGTTTTCATCTTCGGGTTCATCTCCATATTGAATATTTGTAGAAAAAAATTCAGGCAAAACAACTAAATCAAGTTTCTTATCAGAATTAAACTTGATATAATGTTCGACTTTTTTAAGGTTAGTTGCTTTGTTTCCTAAAATAGATTTTAATTGAATATCTAATATGCCTGCCATATTTTTATTTTACAACAAATAACATAAAGGAGTGAACCAAAAATTGGGGCTCACTCCGTATTTGTGTATAAATTTTTATATATTTAAAGTTCTGCCATCACCTGCCTTATTTGTGCAACTTGTTCATTATAATATTCCAGCCAAGATTGAGTTTCTGTTTTCATAGATGGTTCGCAGATGGCTCTTACTCTTTTTTTGTCCAATTCTTCCAATTGTTTTTTTAATTCATCTAACCTAATCTCTTTTTCTTGCTCAGCAATTTCTTCTTGTGTATATCCCCAAGCAAGTAAAGCATTTTCTGTATCTTCTATTAAATAGTTTTTTTCGTGATTTTGCTCTACAATAAACGCTAATCTGTCATCTTCCGTATAAGGTTTTGTTAATTGTGCTTTTATTTCCATTTTATTTTACTCCTTATTAATATTGTCCTGCTGCCAAAAAACCGCATGCTCGCCAATAACAACCGTGAGAATTAGCTCCCCCAAGTCTTACAAATGAACTGGCTGTTTTATTACCTGTATCAACCGTATTATAAGTTATTGTCGTCCAAGCACTTCCTAAAACAATACAATATTTTGCGTTTTCAAATGTTTTAAGCAAGCTTACAGTAACTGATGCACCACCTGTAACATATCCCCACTGTTCACAATAACCATCAGTATATATTCTGTAACCTGAGTTTCCACTCTTATATGATTGTTTTATGATTGTTATGTTTGATTTATTTACGTTAAAACCATTATCGTTAAATTCTACGTGTTTTACTGCGGTTATAACGTTTCCGCTTACCGTAACCGTACCTAAGTAAACATCATCAAAATTTTGCCAAGAAGCATTTTGGTATATTTTTGCAATTATCGGAGATACGTATGGATTTACAAAAATCGAATTTACAGATGGTGATGCAGGAGCTGCTTTTTGAGTATAAATAGTATTTTTATACACGTAAGCAGTACCGTTGCTTTTCAAAAATACGTTATAAGTACCGTTGCTATATGCACTTAAATCAAGGCTATTGACAGAATTAACACTAAATCTTGGTAAATTATTTGCAGGAAGCGCAACAATCGGCCCGTAAGTATTATCATTAACACGAAAAGAAAGTACTCCACCCGAATATGTCATATAGGCAGGATTTCCACTGGAATTAGTATACGCTCTTTCTATCACAAAAGCTGTTCCTATTCTTGAAATTAAATTACTTAAACTTTCGGAAGTTGTATTAATAGCATTATCTAATTGAGATTTGTTTACTGCATGCGAATTTTCTGCTGCATCCGCAACGGAAAAAACTTGAGATGAATTACCGACTTTTTCTGCTTTTGAATTAAGTTCATTTTGAATAGAAGTAAAATTTTCATTAACTTCCTGCGCCTTTGCTTTTGTCCCGGGTACAAAAGTATTTGGCACTATAAAATTGCTCATAAATTTCCTTTCTAAAATTTATGAACCATATATCGGGGCACATAAATATTAGACCATTTTTTTTTCAAATTGTCAAATAATTGATTTTGCGGTAGAATTAACAAAAAGAAAGGATTTTTATGAAAGCTGTTGTATTTGATAAAGAATTAAAATTAGATGTAAATTATGCAAAACCAGTTCCACAAAAAGGAGAAGCTTTAATTAAAGTTAAGCTTGCAGGTATTTGTAATACAGATTTTGAAATTACAAAAGGCTATA
>Ga0256405_10004289_pt1 | contig 27093 bp, 33 predicted proteins | sample RumenRJG_02DNA_FD_189096 | JGI IMG/M metagenome (GOLD analysis project Ga0256405, IMG submission 189096) | Bovine rumen microbial communities from Lethbridge, Alberta, Canada - RJG_02 | ecosystem: Host-associated > Mammals > Digestive system > Stomach > Rumen | place: Canada: Alberta... | reverse complement strand
AAAACATTGAGAGGAGAATATTTAGTTTTGTGATATCTCTATTCGTTTGACATTTTTTTTATTGTTTGATAGAGTTGTTAAGGAATCAGTTTCATAAAAGGAGGATATGGATGCATACGTCAAAAACTCATAGTGGAGCAAAAAAAAGATTTAGAATTACTTCTAAAGGAAAAGTTTTAAGATCTCATGCAAACAAAAATCATATATTGAATAAGAAAACTCGCAAACGCAAAAGACATCTTAGAAAATCTGCTCTTGTTCATTGTTCTGATAGATCAAGAGTAGCGAGGATGCTTCTTTTAAAAAATAAAAAATAGGAGGGTGTTATGTCTCGAGTAAAAGGTGCATTAGCCACCAGAAAACGTAGAAATAAAGTCTTAAAGGCTGCCAAAGGATATTGGGGAGCCAAAAGTAAGCATTTCAAAATGGCAAAGCAAGCGGTAATGAAGTCGGGCAATTACGCATATATTGGCCGCAAGCATAGAAAAAGAGATTTTCGCAGATTATGGATAACTCGAATTTCTGCCGCGTGTAGATTATGTGGAATAAACTATTCACAATTCATGTGTGGTTTGAAAAAGTTAAGCATTAACTTAAATAGAAAAATGTTGGCAGAAATTGCCGTTTCTGATTTCGATCATTTTGAATCTATTGTCAAAAAAATCGATTCGTAGATGTTAGCCATTTTGTTAATGGCTGTTACATTTTGCTTTAAAATTAGGTAAAATATGAAAGATTCTATTTACTGGATTTGGCTACAACAATCTCTTGGATTTGGCAGCAATAAGATTTTGAAAATTTTGCCTAATATTAATTCCATAGAGGATTTTTATCATTCAGGGTTGAGTTATTGGAATTCTTTATCGATTTTTACACAAAAAGAACTTTTTTATTTATCAAAAAATTTAGATGATTCTAAGAGAATTTGTGAAAAGTGTGATAAATTAGGGTATAAAATAGTTTCGTGTGTGTCTGATAAGTTTCCTAAGATGTTGAAGGAGATATCGAATCCTCCGTGTGTTTTGTATGTAAGTGGACAGTTATCAGTTCTTTCAAGTGATTGTGTTTCTATAGTAGGGAGTAGAGATGCTACTATTTATGGGGTTCAGATGGCATCAGAAATCTCTGAAGATTTGGCAAGAACAGGGATAACTGTGGTAAGTGGGTGTGCATTCGGGGTAGATAGTGCATCTCATAAGGGAGCTATATCTGCAAAAGGAATGACTATTGGAGTTATGGCTTGCGGATTAGATTATCCATATCTTGTCAAAAATTTAGCTTTAAGAGAAAAAATTTCTAATTTTGGAGCTTTAATTTCTGAATATCCTCCCGGATATCAAGTTCAAAAGTTTAATTTTCCAGTGAGAAATAGAATAATTTCAGGAATGTCTCCTTGCACCGTCGTAATTGAAGCAGGAGCACGCAGTGGTGCGGTGATTACTGCAAATATTGCTGCTGAACAAGGACGAGATGTTTTTGTGGTTCCTGTTCGATTCGATAATCCTCTGTCCATAGGCATTAATTCTTTGATCGAAGATGGAGCTAGGGTTGTTACGTGCGCAAATGATATAATTAAATCATCATTTTCTAACAATTCTCATGTTTCTTATAAAAAAGTGAATAGTCAAAAAATAAATATTCCTGATAAATTTAAATTTATTTTAAAATTTATAGAAAATAAAAAAATACACATTAATGATCTTAAATTTTTAACAAAAATTCCAATGAATAAATTGTCTATTTATTTAACAAAAATGGAACTTCTTGGATTAGTCGAACAGCTTCCTGGAAAATTTTATAGGATTAGTATTGAAAAATAAAAAATAATATTTTATAATTATAGGTATGAATAATAAATCAGTGTTGCAAAAAATAAATCCAATCATAAAATTTATTTTATTAATATTTATAACCACTCTAAATGCTGTGGCTAGTTGTTTGTGTTCAAAATTTTTCCTCATGATGTTTTCTTTATCATTAATATTTTTAATAAAATTTAAACTAAAAAAAATAAAAAATATATTTTTCTTTGTTTTTATGTCTTGTTTATTAAACATTTTTTGTTATAAAGGAAAAATATTATTTAAATTGGGGCTGATTCAAATAACGGACGTTTCATTGTTAAATTTTCTCATGATGCTATTCAGCATGCTAACGTTTTTTTTCATATCATTAGTAATGGTAAACTCAATATCTTCAGAGGATATGCCGAAAATTTCTGAGTTTTTTTTGTATCCTTTTAAGAAATTAAATATAAATACATCAGAAATTTCAATAATTATAACATTAGCCATGAGATTTATTCCAGTTGTTTTAGATGAAAGTAAAAAAATAATTTTAGCCCAAGAGTCAAGAGGAAATAGAAATAAAAAATCATTGATAAAAAGTATTAAATATATTGTACCTGTATTTGTTCCAATTTTTACATCGTGTTTTAGAAGAGCATTAAACTTAGCAACTGCAATGGAATGCAGATGTTATGGTGCTTCGTGTAATAGAACAAATTTATATGAGAACAAATTTCAAAAAATTGATATAATAGCTATTATAGTTGTTTTATTGATATTTATTGGAGTAATATTGTGCAACAATGTCAAAATTTTTTATTTGTTTTGAAATTTTTAGGAACTAATTATCATGGGTGGCAAATACAAAAAAATGCTTTAACAGTTCAAGAAGTATTTCAAAATGCTATTTTTAAATTAATTAAACATAAAACGGATATAAAAGGATGTTCAAGAACTGATTCTGGAGTTCATGCAAATTGTTACTGTGTTAATGCTAAAATAGATATAAAAATAAATGAAACAAATTTGTTGTTAGCGTTAAATAATATTCTTCCTTATGATATAAGGGTTATAAAATGTATAAAAGTAGATGAAAATTTTCACGCAAGATATTCATGTTTATATAAAGAATATGTTTATAAAATATATAATAATAAAATAATGGATCCGTTTATGTTTGGAAGAAGTTTACATTTTTGGTATGATTTAGATTTAGATTTAATGAATGATCTAGCATCATGTCTGATTGGGTATCATGATTTTAGTGCATTTTGCTCATTAGATAATAGAAATCGTTCGAATATGTCTAGAAATGTAACGGATTTTAACATTACAAAAATTGATAATATTGTGGAATTTAAAGTAAAATCAGACGGATTTTTATATAATATGGTCAGAATAATGGTTGGCACTATTCTCGAGGGAAATTATAAAAAAATGAATAAAAAAAGTATTAAATATATTTTGGATTCAAAAGACAGATCTTTAGCAGGCAAAACGGTTCCTGCTCAAGGGCTTTATTTGAATAAAGTCTTTTATGAAGGGCTGATATTATGAAAACCTTTTTAAAAAAATATATATTTATTATAATAATTTTAATAGTTTCTTTTTCGTCTGTTTTTATACTCTTGAATAAAAATATATTGTTTTCTAATAATTTTATATATTGTTTGGAAGATTTTGTGAATAAAAAGAATCAATCATCAAATTCATATATAGAGACTGATGATATTATTCAAAATAATTTTATTAATTTTGGAAAAGACTTATCGTGCATTAGCAAATCAAAATTTATGATTTTATCTCATGACTTAAAAAAAAAATTAGAAATAAAACATAATTTTAATTTTCCTGTTGTTAAAAATTCTAAATATAAATCATTAATATTTGATTCTGATGGTAAAAACTATATAATTACTTCAAAATCAAAAGTTTTATATGAGGGAAAATTAGATCAAAAAATAATAACTGCAAAGATTTCTGAAAAAGATAATATTGTTTTTTTAACCGAATCTGATGAATATTGTTGTGAAATTAGAGTATTAACATTAAATGGAAATGAAAAATTTAGATATTGTTTTGCCAAATTTTATTTAACTGATATTTCGATTAATGACAAAGGAAACAAAGTTGCCATATGTGGATTGATTTCTGAGAATAATAAAATTAAATCTATAATTCAAATTTTTGATATAGACACTGGTTCTTCAATTTTTTGCAAAGAATTTGAAAATAATAAATTTTTATCCATCAATTTTTTTAACAATAAAAATTTAATGGCAATTGGAAGTAACATAGCAGTTTCAATTAAAAATTTAGGCAAAAGAACTAAAACGTTTGATTATTTTAAAAAGAATTTATGTTTTTATAGTTTCGATAAAAATTCAGGAGCAGCATTGAGTTTTTCTCCTACTAATGATGGTAGAAATCAATATATTTTGATTTTAAATAAAAATTGTAAGCAAAAATCGAAAATAGAAACAGAAAAAAAACTTAAATCACTATGCTTTAAGAATGGTACTATATTAGCTCTTTCAGATTCGCAATCTCTTGTTTATAAATTCAATGGAAAAATCTGCTATCAGAAAAAGGTCCCTATCAATTGCAAAAAAGTTACATACTGCAACGGTTCGAAATTTTATGTATTAGGAAACACAATTTCGATAATGTCATTTAAATAATGGTACCCTCGACAGGAATCGAACCTGTAATTGAGTCTTAGGAGGACCCCGTTATGTCCATTTAACTACGAAGGCATCGGTGACATTCTATCATATTACCATTTTAAATTCAATTTTTTGATTGGGTCAGGTTATATCCTAAAGTAATTGAAAAACACAAAAGAAATTTTGAAAGTATAAAGTGTAAGAGATAAATTCTCTCCGGCAACACCGGAGGGGAATTGTTTTCCTTTGCAATATAGTTTGTTACTATAAATTTCAATATAAACCACAATAGAACATAACTCGATATCACAGTTAATAATAAACAAATATATCAAGACAAAATCCTACACTTCAAATATTTATAGATTTAATTTTTATTTGTTCATTTTCAATGATTACATATCTAGGATTTACATTCTTATTTTTAAACGATATTATTGTATATACTTTTTCATCTTTTTCTAAAGTTGGCCTAGTGTGCTGATGCGCCTTAAAAATGCACTGAAAGTTGTTTTTTTCATAAACTTATCCATATCCTCTTTTGTTGAACCACCAAACCCATGGCTATTATCTTTATAATCATTCCATAACATATTTAGAGAAGACATATAAGAACTGTCACTCGGCCATGTGTTATGTGAATTTTTATTTATATTTATTTTAGATAAAGAATTTAAATCGATATTTTTATATGGGCATCCGTGAACCGCAAAATAATTGCTATTTCCATTCATTATCGTAGCGCAAACTGGTAAATTCGATAATATTTCATACAGTTTTTCTTTTTGCTTTTTTGTATAATCTATCTTACGAAATCTGTTGCTTTGATCTCCTAGTCCAAAAGATGCTTCATGGTTTCCACACAAAACAAAAATTCTATCAGGATACCGTAACTTTAGATTACATATATGTAAAAGTGGCAAAATCCCCATTCTATCATTTTTATATTCACTTTTATCCTCTACTATATCTCCTAAAAACAGCATCTTGCCTTTTCTATTCTTTAAATCTTCTCCAAATATCTTATTTAATTCCAATATAGATTTCATGCTCCCATGAATATCTCCAACAATATATAAACGCTCATCTTGTTCAATAGAAATTTTTAAGTTAGCAGGTTCTTCATTTAAAATACTTATCAATTTGTTATACTTTAGTGAAGAATTCATAATATCATTTAATTCACTTTTATTTAATGTCGATTTATTGAATCGATTTGATAAATGAATTGTCAGAGGTAACTCTAAAAAACTTAAAATTTTTTCTTTATGTATTAAATCCGTTTCACCATTCTCATCACAGTTAATTAAAATTGTAGAGCTATCTCTGTTAATTTGAGGTTTTAAGTCTGCGCTTGATTTAGCATTAATATTTAATACACTTAATAATGAACATATTATTTTCCCAAATTCATACATAGTTTTCACCTCTATCTTTATCAATATTATCTAAATTATATCACACAAATAAAATTTTGTAAATGCATGACAATATTAAATCATATTCTAATATAGTTTATATTGAAATTACAAAAGAATACAAGGTATTGCTAAAAGCGAATAGAAATAGTTAATTTATGGAAGATTATTTCCACTGTGAACGAGTAGGATAAAAGAGTTGATGCATCTTCTCCGGCAACGACGGAGAAGATATCTATACAAATTTTGCAATGCCCTGTCCTTATAAAAGCTTGCTTTTTTTTTGTATGATGATATAATGTAAACTAGAATTGGAGGTTTGATATGAGAGTGAAAATTACTCTGGCTTGCACAGAATGCAAGAGACGGAACTACGACACGATGAAAAATAAAAAAAATGATCCTGATAGGATTGAGCTTAAAAAATATTGTAGATTTTGTCGAGTTCATACTTTGCATAAAGAAACTAAATAGTTGTTTGAAGGAAGTGATCTGAATGGAACATAAATCTAGGGCAAAGAGAAGTTATCTTGATTTTATTGGAGATTTCTTTAAAGAAGTAAAAAAAGTTGTATGGCCTACTCCCGCTAAAACATTCAAAAACACATGGATAACTTTGATAATGATATTTATTGTGGGATTATTTGTGTGGCTTGTTGACAAAGGACTTATGTATGTGTTCCGTTTTATTATGGATCTTTCAAAATGATAGGAGATTTATATGTCTGTATCTGAAGATGCAAAATGGTATGTATTACAGACATATTCAGGATATGAGGACAAGGTTACTTCTGGAATTTTAATAGTTCTCGAAACTCACGGATTGAGAGATTTTTTGTTGGATATTAAAGTTCCTAAGGGAGAGGTAGAGGAGTTTAAAGATGGACAGAAGAAAAAATCTTTGAAAAAATTGTATCCTGGATATGTATTTGTCAAAGCTATTCTTACGGATGATGTTTTTCATAGAATAGTTACTATTAGAGGATGTAGTGGATTCATAGGAGATCCACCTGTGCCTTTGACTAAATCTGAAGTTGAAGGATTCGGAATAGATAGTGACTCCTCGAAACCTTTATTAACTGTTCCCTACAAATTAGGAGATACTGTCCAGGTTTTAGTAGACAGTTGGGAAGGAGTTTCGGGAATTGTTAAGAAGATAGACTTGAAGAAGGAAATTGTAGGAGTATTGATATCTATGTTCGGTAGAGAAACCATGGTTGAATTTCCTTTGGGAGATGTTCAACCTATAAATTAATTAGGAGATGTTAATATGGCAGAAAAAAAAGTGAAATCATTGGTTAAATTACAAATAATGGCGGGTAAGGCTACTCCCGCTCCCCCGGTTGGTTCTGCATTAGGACCTCATGGAATAAACATTGTAAGTTTTACGAAGGACTTCAATGATAAAACAAAAGATATGGGAGATATGGTTATTCCTGTTATCATAACTATATATACAGATAAGTCATTTACTTTTGTTTTAAAGACTCCTCCTGCTGCTGTGCTTATAAAAAAAGCATGTAAAATAGAAAAAGGATCAGGAGAACCAAATAAAACAAAAGTTGCTCAAATAACGAGAGCACAACTTGAAGAAATTGCAAAAACTAAGCATCCTGATTTAACGGGAGCTGATCTTGACGCTGAAGTGAGCATGATTGCCGGTACCGCTCGTAGTATGGGAGTAACTGTAGCTTAGGTCTTCTGCGTGGGAGAATTAAATCTATTACCACTAAATTTGGAGGAATAATATGAAAAATGGAAAGAAATATAGAGAAAGTTGTAAGTTATATGATGTTGAGGGATTTTATGATCCTTCGAAAGCGTTTGAAATTTGTGTTCAAACCGCTAAAGCTAAATTTGATGAATCTATAGAAACTCATGTCAGATTGGGAGTTGACTCAAGACATGCTGATCAACAGGTCCGTGGAGCTCTTGTGTTGCCTCATGGGACAGGTAAAAAAGTCAGAGTATTAGCTATATGCAAGGGAGACGATGAATCTGCTGCTAAAGAGGCTGGAGCGGATTTTATAGGAGCAGAGGATATGATTACCAAGATTCAATCTGAAAATTGGTTTGATTTTGATGTTCTTGTGACTACTCCTGCTATGATGCCTTTAGTTGGACGACTTGGTAAAGTGTTGGGGCCGAAGGGATTAATGCCTAACCCAAAAGCGGGAACAGTGTCTGCTGATATTGCGAAGTCTATTAGAGATGTCAAAGCAGGAAAGATAGAATATCGTCTTGATAAGAGCAATATTATTCATTGCATTATAGGAAAAGCTTCGTTCGGAGCTCAAAAATTACAAGAAAATTTTGAAGCTCTTATGGATGCTATAGTTAAATCAAAACCTGAAGCTGCTAAGGGACAATATATTAAGTCTTGCACAGTTGTGAGTACTATGGGGCCCGGAATTAAAATTTCTGTTAGTAGGTATTGTTAATTATTTATGGATTCTAAATCATTGTATAATATTTGGTGCCAAAAAGTGAAAGATCATGATCTTTCACTCGAGTTGGCAAACATGAGTGCTGAGGAGATTTCCTTAAAATTTAGAGAACAATTGAAATTTGGAACGGCTGGGGCCCGCGCTCTTATTGGAGCAGGTCCCGGCAGGTTGAATGTTGTAACTGTTACTCACATTTCATATGCATTCGCATTGTATTTGAAAGATAAATTTAAGAATCCTTCGGTGGTCATATCATATGATACAAGAAAATATTCGAAAAAATTTGCTATGGTTTCTGCTCAGGTTTTTGCTGCTAATGATATTAAAGTTTATTTTTTTGATTCTCCTCAGCCCATAGGGTTGTTGTCGTTTGCTATTAGATCTCTTTCTTGTTCAGGAGGAGTCATGATCACTGCTAGCCATAACCCCCCTGAGTATAATGGATTTAAAATTTATAATTCTTTAGGAGCTCAACCTATTGATACTTCTGAGATTTCTGAAAATTTACTCACTACGGACGTTTTTGATATTCAATATAACGATTTTGAATTTTATTTGAATGATAAAATAGAAATTGTTAATGATATTATTAAGCAAAAATATATTGAAATTTTTAAAAAAAATATAAATTTTAATAAAATTAATAATATAGATATAGTATATTCTCCTCTTAATGGATGTGCAGGAGGATTGTTTTGCGATTTGTTTAAACAAGTAAAAAAATTACATGTTGTTGAAGAGCAGATGTTTCCAGATGAAAATTTTTTATCATGTAGAAGGCCAGATCCTCAATATGTGGATTCATTTAAATTATCTATAGATCTAGCAAATAAGAATAATTCTGATATCATAATTTTAAATGATCCTGATGGAGATAGATTAGGAATTGCTTTAAAATATAACAATAATTATAGAATTTTGTCTGGAATAGAGATTTCTGCCTTGTTACTTAATTATTTAGCACATATAAAAGACGTTTCAAACTCTGTAATTGTAAAAAGTGTGGTAACAGGAGGACTCTCAGAACAAATTGCTAAATTTCATAAGATAAAATGTTATAATGTTTTACCAGGATTCAAATATATTTCAAATTTTATGGATAATCTTGAAATTAGTGGAAGTTTGGATTCATTTTTAATGGGATTTGAAGAAAGTAATGGTTTTCTATTGAATTCTTATATCAGAGATAAAGATGGATTATCATCTTCTGCATTTTTTTGTGAAATGGTTTCATTTTATAAAGATCAAAATTTAAATTGTTTAGATATTTTAGATGAATTGTATCAAAAATTCGGATATCATAAGCAAAAAAATGTTTCTTTCTCTGAAAGCGATCCTGAAAAAATTTCTGAAATAATGACAATATTTAAAGATTATTTTATGAAAAAAGACGACGTTTCTATAATTACAGATTACAATATCTCTGAAGAGATTAATGTTAGAAACAAGACAATATCGAAAATTAATTTTCCTTATTCAAACATGATTTCTATTAAATTTCTTGATGATAATTTGTTATTTGTTAGATCTTCTGGAACAGAACCTTTAATTAAAATGTATATTTTATATAATGGATCTTCTGAATCTATTGCTAATGAAAATTGTGATAGAATAGAAAATTTGATCAATAAAATTTATAATTGTTAATTAATGTTTAAATATAGCTAAAACCTCTCCAAATATGTTGAAGGGGCTGTTGGTGTTTTGTTTCATATATAATTTTATAATTTATTAGGTTAATCAAATTTACTATCTACCATGAACCCATATTTTTTGATTGTATCGTAATAAAAATCAAATGATGGAGCTCCATAACAACCTGCAGCAATATCATATTTACTAAAATCTATGACAAGACACTTATCTTTTAAATAGAATGGTTGATTTTTAAGATCATATAGAGAATTTCCATTATCTCCGAATCCTAAAATTGTAAACATATCACTAAAATAAGGCCCTTCTATAGGATGCCCAGGTTCCCTACCTGATTCTCGAATGCTATTAGCCCATTCTGATTTATCTATTTCTTTTCCTATCATTTCTCTGATTTTTATTTCGTCTCCTTGAATAACATCAAAGATGTTCAATTTCTTTCCTGTGTTGCAATCTAAAACAGAGCTATTATAAGAAACGCAAGCTACTCCTCCTGCAAACCAAAAATTACTGGATTCAAATGAAATTATGCCATTTTCATTATTTTTAGTTATTTCACTTGTATCTTCACAAATATAACACGTATCATAATTAACTTTTCTTTTGTTTTCATTTTCTTTATATTCTTTCAAATATTCTTTTAATCGATCTTTGACATCATCGAATCGTTTTTGAGCTTCTTCTTTCAGTAATTGATTTAAATTATCTATTTCTTTCACATTATTTTTATTTTCTATAAATAGATAATCTATTTTAATGTCTATTGCTTTTTTGTCAGGAGAAGCATCCCATGCTTCAGAATAAGTCAATGATTTTATTTCCGCATTCACAGGAAATTTTTTTTCTTCTTGCTTTTTTTCTTCTTCATTAGATTTTTCCTTGTTATCACTAAGTTGTTCAACAATATTAGTAGATAATTCAGAAGGTGTTCCGTTTTTTTTAGAATTAAATTTCCATATCATAAATGCTGAAGATGTTAAAAGTAATACTCCTCCTAAAATAATATAATGTGTTTTCTTCACGAAATTGTCTCCTTTTCAATTAAAAATTCTATCAATATTAATGTTATAAACACAAACATCGCTCCCTACGGTACTTGCCGGAGAGAGCTCTTAGAATTTTTGGTATTTTTATCAAACATTAAATTTGACGTCTATTTATTTCACAGTAGCAACCTCACCTCACCCAATTTCCATAATAGGAACAGAGTTTTTAGTCAGTTATTAAATCTGAACTTATTATTTATTTTGGCTCCCCAGGAACAGCACCAGTAACAGTTTTTTTAGTTGAATCAGCAGGAGCAGAATCATCGTCCTCATATGATTCAGGACATCCAGAAGATATATATTTGGCTAAAGTATTTCCTGCTTCTTCTTCGTCTACTCCTTCGGCAGTAATAAGAACTTCACTATTTTGAGATAATGCTAAGGATAATACTCCTAATAAACTTTTTGCATTTGCCTTTCTTTCTTCATATTCCAAAAATATCACACTTTTGAATCTATTGGCTAGTTGAATGAACGAAGCAGCACTTCTCGCATACAATCCTAAAGGACTAACTACTGTGGCTTTCTTTGAGTACATTCAAATCCCCCCTTTATAAGTAACCTTTTGCTCTTATAAATATACCACCATCTAAAAAGTGAGTCAAGGAATATTGTGCATTGATAATATAAAATGAATTTGTTTTTATGAAATTTTATTCATTTCTATTTTTAATTTTTCTATTATTTTTTTTTCAAGACGAGAAATATATGACTGTGATATTCCTAGAGAATCTGCTACTTCTTTTTGAGTAAGTTCCTTTTTTCCGAAAAGTCCAAATCTTAGTTCTATTATTACCTTTTCTCTCTCAGATAATCTTCTTACTATTTCCAAAAGAGTCTTATTCTCCGATTCTTGTTCTAATTTAACTTCTAAATTTTCAGAGTCACTTATTACATCTGAAAAAAGAAGTTCATTTCCTTCTGAATCTGTATTTATAGGATCCTCAATGGATACTTCTCCCTTTGTTTGTGAAACTTTTCTAAGATACATTAATATTTCATTTTCTATACATCTTGATGCATAAGTTGCAAGCTTAATATTTTTTTCAGGACAAAATGTCTTTACAGCTTTTATTAATCCAATAGTTCCTATAGAAATCAAATCCTCTAAATTCGAATATCCATATTCAAACTTCTTCGCTATAAATACTACTAATCTCAGATTTCTGACAATTAAAATTTCTCTATCTGTAATTTCTCCTGACATTATTTTTGCCATCAACGATTCTTCTTCTTTTTTTGACAACGGAGGAGGTAAAATCTCCGGCCCATTTATATAAAATATTTTTCTTTTTTTTATGAAGTGAATTAATTTCGAAACTAATTTATATCCCAATTGTTTTAAATTTGAAAATATAGAATTCATTATAATACCTTTAACTATCTAAAATATCTATTCCAACGAGGGAATGTTCAAAATTTCTGTCACAACAGATTCCAATATATGCTTCTTTATCAAATGATTTTCCATTAGATGTTTTTATACTAACGAATTTAGGTTTAAATCCAACTATAAATCCTGAATTAGATAATCCTGAAAACGGAATCAATCTAAAATTCATGTTCAATTTATTCGATAAATCTGATATCAAGTTTTCATTTTTCATATCTATATCGAATGGAACAATGTTTTTAACATCATTTCTTTTCGCAATAATAACAGGAAGACATGAAAAAGGTTCTTTGAGAGAATTGCCGGTATCCAAAAAAGCATCAAATTCCGATTCCTTGTCATTTATTCGAAATGATACTCTACAAAAATCTCTTTTACATATATGCTTTCCCAAATATTTATTAGCATATTCCAAAATAAAATAAGATATAAGAGTAGAAATTATTAACACTAAGGGAGAAATATTAAAATATACAACTCCATTGTTGAATGCCATTCCTCTAGGTTTAAAAGAGATCCACATAGCCAATATTAATCCTGAAAAAGAAAAATTAACTAAACAAAAACATATTAATGATTTTATAAAGTTTGTCTTTCTTCCAAATGATACTGCTACAATAGAAACAGCCATAAAAATTTTCACTAATAGAGAAACTATCAGGCTCTGTTTAGGAATAAATATGTACAATGAGTAAATTGATCCCAAAACAGATCCAATGATGATTCTTTTTTTCTTCGGATGCAAATACAAGAATTTAGATACTGCTAATAACATAAAATAATTTACAAATAAATTCAAAGATATTAAAACATCCACATAAATGATTCGTTCTAAGAGGATCACCTCTTTTAATTCATCTATTTAAATTTTGAATTCAAAAAACAAGATTGTTTGTCATATTTTGACACTTGATATGAAAAACTCGGATCAAAGATCCGATGTGGTATTGCTAAAAATGTATAGAAATAATTATTTATGAAAAATTATTCCCGTCGTTATCAACTGAAATAAAGATCTTAATATACCTCCAGTTTCGCCGGAGAAAGTATTTATCTATATTCTGTAATGCTTTTGCACAAATAATTGATTTGTTTATGTATATATGATACAATCGGCGTTGTACTGATAAAGAGGTGATTTATATGTATAGCACAAATTCATTCATTAAACGAAATTTGCTTTTTGTGTTTATTTCATTTGTAATGATTATTTTTTCTTGTTTAGAAATTAAAGGATATAATGCAGGAGACAAGATTCCTAAAGAAGATTATTTAACATTCACTGCTGGCGATGAAGGAGCAACTATTAGTTTTAAACCATTATCAGGCACTGCTTATTATTCTACTGATGATGGAAACACCTGGAATATAGTTGATAATGTTAATGGCTCTACTATAACACTTGATAAAGTTGGAGATAAAGTAAAATTCAAAGGAAATAATGTAACAACAGGGGTAAGTACTACTACGGGAACACCTATATGGTATAAATTTTCAATTACTAAAAAAGTATCTGCTTCAGGATGTGTTGATAGTTTAAGATTAGAGGATGACGGAAAATTTCAAAGACTAACTGATGCTTGTTATAGGTATATGTTTCGTGAATGCACAGGATTGACTACTGCTCCTGATCTTCCTACTAAGAATCTTGCAAAATCATGTTACGCACACATGTTTGAATATTGTGCAAATTTGATCAATGTTCCCGAATTGCCCGCGGAAAATTTGTCAGAACTTTGCTATTACAGTATGTTCTCAGGATGTATAAATTTAACTAAATCACCTATGCTATCCGCAACTAATCTTGCAAAAGATTGCTATGCCAGTATGTTCTATAATTGCAAAAAATTGAATTATGTTCCTGATTTTCCTAATAATATGAAACCTGCAGATCATTGTTGCGACAATATGTTTCATGGATGTACAAGCTTGAAAATTGTTCCTAATCTTCCTGATAAAAATCTTGCAAGTTATTGTTACAGTAATATGTTTGACGAGTGTACTGGATTGGAAACTTATTATGCTCTTTCTAAAAAAAATATTGCAGATGGAAGTTATAGCGATATGTTCAGTAAATGTACATCCTTGAAATCATGCATTTTTAAAGAATTTCCTGAATCTTGGAATGATTATTATATACCAGGTGTTGATAATATAACAGAAATAATCTTAAAATATGAAAATTCAACTGACGATGTAGAACGTGTTAGAAATTCATCTTGGATCGAAAATATCTTGAAAAAAAACGGATCCTGTCTATTTATTAATCCGGATTTAAAAAATATTGCTATATATTTTCCTGAAGATTTTATAATAAAATCGGGTTTTATGTCTTATCTTTCTGAAGAAGAAAAGGCAAAAGTTGAATCCATCGAATTTGTAAATTCTCCGAAAGATATAAGAGATAATGCACTCTCAGAATTTACTAATTTAAAGTCAATATCTATTAAAATTAATGTTTCTAAAGATTCCATTGTTGATTCGAATTTTGCATCTTATCTTTCTCAAAAAGAAAAAGCAAAAGTAAAGTTCATTGAATTTGTAAATTCTCCTAAGGAAATAAAAGATGACGCGTTCTCAGAATTTACTAATTTAAAGTCGATTATATTTAAAGATAAAATATCTAATATGACTTTTGGTAATAATCCGTTTCCTTCTATGATTGGATCAAAAGATGTGATGAAAATGATAATGAAAAGACATCTGAAATATAATTAAATATTAAAAAGATATCAACCTCTCTGATATTATGGTATTGCAAAATATAAATGGATAATATTGGGATTGTTAAAAATGAATAGAAATAGTTAATTTATGAAAAATTATTTCCGTTATTAGCAACTGGGATAAAGAGATTAATTTACCTTCTCCGGCGACACCGGAGAAAGTATCATATCAAAAGGTTATTGTTTTTATTTAAAACCTTAATAAGTCCACTTCTTTATACAATACATATCAAAATTATCATAATATGTTGATGTCCATGATGAAGACTTTAGATATTGTTTGATAAGTTGTTGATATACGGAATTAGTCCATGATTTTTTTATTCCTTGAAACACAGGAGCAAACGAATTCTCTGATTGTAAATAATTAACTGCTGATCTTGTTAATGAATTTTCTATCGTTGAAGGATCAATAGTATTATACATTGCACAATTAGACTCAAGAAGACATTTTCTCGCAACATTTGATGATATAACCCAAGTTAAAAAGTCTTGTGCCATCTTTGTTTTGGATGATTTACAGTTTATCATTAAATAATATGGACAATAGACTGAAATATTAGAATTTAAATTTTTATTTTCTTCTGATGAACTAGGAATCTTAATAGGAATAAATATTAGGTTAGAAGAATAGTCAAAATCATATTTTTTAATTTCGTCATAATCTGAATCATCGGAGAGTAAAAATAATGTTTTTCCTTCTACAAAAGATTTTATATTCTTTAATTTTGAATTTTTGTCAAGACTTATGAAATCTGTTCCTCTGCCCATTGATGTTTTAGAAGTAACAAAATTTATCATTTTTAGCCAATTTGAAAATTTTCCTGAGAGATTCGATATATTCTCAGAATTTGATAAATCAGATGAATTTTCAAAAAATTTTGCAAATACAACATTTAAGAACTTAGACAAGGAAAAATCTATAGGAACAGAAAAAACAGATTCTAACATTGGAGATCTAATAATAGGATAAACATTTTCATTCAAGCATATAGATGATGCAGAATTTATATCTTTGGCAAAATCTTGAAAATCTTCATAAGAGCAAGATATCAAATCATTTATAACACTTTTATAAGAGTCTTCTCCAAAAATATTGGAAAGAACCTTTTGATTAACAGCCCACCCTATTCCATTAATACTCAATGGAACTCCACAATTATTTATATTGTTAATTTTTGCTTTCAAAATTTCAGGAATATTTTTTACAACCTCCTGAAATGTTTTTTCAGATGCATTAATAAAATCGAGGACATTTCCATATTGTGATTGAACTTTAAGCTCGTCGAAATTCTTAATCATAAAGATGTCAGGAGGATTATCCGATTTATTAATATCATATAACATTTCAGAATTTGTCGTACTTACTGCTGGCACTATTCCTGAGATGTTTTTGTATTCATTCACTAATCTTTCAAAACAATCTTGAAGAGACGGCTCATTATTGTATATCAAAAAGTCATAGCTGTTATTCTCTATTTTTTTTGTTTCTTTTTCATTAGATTTTTTTCTAAAATTAAAAGCAAATATCATGGCAACTATAGAAAAAATGAAAAACGATGCCATGAAAATAAGATGCCTTGTTCTCAAAAATTTCACTTCCTCTATGCATTGATTATTTGAGTATATATGTATACTCTATTTTTTTCAATCTATTGTTTATATGGGCATTGCAAAAGAAAGATAGAAATGATAAAAGGAAAGGATGGAAAGTAAAATAAAGTGCCCAAAATGTGGACAAATGGAAAAAACAAAAAATGGATTTTATAGAGGTAAGCAAAGATATAAGTGTAAATGTTGTGGATGCAATTACACTGGTGGCAGAGATGGTTACCCTGATCATGTTAAACAGAAAGTTATTAAATATTATTTGGATGGCAATTAATTCAGAAAAATCGAGAGATTGATGGGTGTCAGTCATGTATCTGTTATTAATTGGGTTAAGCAGTTTGCTTCTAAATTTAAGAATATTCCCAAGCAGCGTCAGAACGTAGATATTCTAAAGCTCGACGAAATGTGTATAAGCTCAAAAAAAAATATGGCTTTGGACTGCTGTAAACAGAAAGACTAAGAGACTTGTTGGATTCTATGTAGGAGATCGGATCTCTAAGAGTTTTGAGAATCTTTGTGAGAATATTTCACATATTGATGCTAGATTTTACGCTACTGATCAATATTCAGTTTATGATATCATTCAAGGCATAAGCGTCTTGTCGGTAAAGCGTATACTTACACTGTAGAACGAATGAATCGTCTTCTTCGTCATTATCTTGCTCGTTTTGCTCGCAAAACTTATTGTTGGTCTAAAAGTTTTAACATGATTATCAGTTCTGTTTTCTTATTTTTGCATCGAGATTTCTTTCCATCTATTCACTTTTAGCAATGCCATTTCTTTTTTACCATTGACTTTTTTTTTCATTGATGATAGATTATCTTCATCCTGGAGAGGTGTCCGAGAGGCCGAAGGAGCACGATTGGAAATCGTGTAAACTACAAAATAGTTTCTGGGGTTCGAATCCCCATCTCTCCGCCAGAATAAAAGTGGAAGATTTAGATTCTTTATCATCGTCCGTATTGTCATGTAGGATTTGTTTATGTTTAATTTTAGTAACAATGTTGATGTAAAATAGTATAGATAGACAATTACAAGGAGATATATGAAAAATGAGAAAAAGCCAGATCCGAATGTGATTCATCCGATTGCGGGATACGACAAAGAAATATATGTAAAACCAACGATTACGAATCCAAATATTATTGTTGGTGAGTTTACTTATATAGCAGACTCAGAATTTGAAAGTCATGTAACGCATTTTTATCCATGGAGCAGAGATAAACTTATAATTGGAAAATTTTGTCAGATTGCCTCTGGAGTCGAATTTGTCATGAATGATGCAAATCATCAAATGAACGCTGTATCTACATTTCCATTTTATACTCTTGAAGGATGGAATATGGAAGCTCCACAATCTTCAGATATGCCGTTTAAGGGTAACACTGAGATAGGAAATGATGTCTGGATTGGACAAAATGCTGTCATTTTACCCGGTACTCATATTGGAGACGGGGCAGTTGTTGGTCTAAATAGTGTTGTAGGAGGTAATATTCCTCCATATACAATTGTTGCAGGAAATCCTGCAAAAGAAATTAGAAAGAGATTTGATGATGAACTAATAGAGTTAATGCTAAAATTCAAATGGTGGGATAAAACAATCGAGGAAATAAATCAATTGATTCCTATTTTAACATGCAGCAATTTGGAAAGAGTAAAGGAGAAATTAAAAAAGATAAATGCCTAAATATTTAGATCATGTTCTAAAGTGGTACAAAAACATAAAAAACATAAGAGATAAATCCTCTCCGACAATGCCGGAGGGACTTGCTTTCTTTTGCAATGCCTTTACTATAAATTTCGATATGAACTATCTAGAACATGACCCTATAGATTAGATCTCAAATTTTTCAAAATTTTCTTTTCTCTTCTTGATATCTGAACTTGAGTCATTCCGAGGGATTTTGCAGAATCTTTTTGAGTTTTAAGATTAAAAAATCTCAGAAAAATTATTTTTTTATCTATGTTGTTTAATTTTTCTATTGCTTTATGAACATCTATTCTTTGAGATACAGTTTTGTCATATGATTCTTCGTATGAGAGATTTTTTTCGTTGAAAGATTCGTCATCTATAGATTCAACTGAATTTTGACTTTCAAGAGCTTCTAAAATCTGTTCTACTGGAATATTTATATTTTTTGAAATTTCACTTAATGAAGGAGATCTATGGTAGATATCGTAAAATTTTTCTTGTTCTGCATTTACTAATTTATATATTTTTTGAATATTTCTGCTTATTTTTAATTTTTTATTATTATGAAAGAAATCTTTAATTTCTCCCAAAATAAACGGAACAGCATAGGTAGAAAATTTGACTCCTCGTTTATCGTCAAATGATTTCGCTGCTCTAGTGAGTCCAAGGCATCCAGCCTGAAAAATATCATCGTAATCTGATCCATTGTAAAAAAATTTCGAGACACATGATCTGACTAATCCGATGTTATTTTCTATAAATTCATTATTTATCACTTGAAATAGATCTTCTTATTATAGATTTTTCAAGAGTCACTGTAGTTCCTTTTGAAACTTTAGATGACACTTTGATTTTATCCATAAAACTTTTCATAACTGCAAATCCAAGACCTGCTCTTTCACTTCCTCCTGTTGTAAAGAGAGGCTCCATAGCTTGATTAACATCAGGAATTCCTACTCCTTTGTCTCGAATTTTTATAGAAACTTTACCATTTGAGAATATTTTAGCATTTATGTATATAGTTCCTATTTGAGATTTATATCCATGAGCAATACAGTTTGTGACCGCTTCTGATACTGCAGTTTTGATATCTGTTATTTCATCTATAGTAGGATCAAGTTGAGATATAAATGCAGAGATTGTTGCTCGTGCAAATGATTCATTAGATGATTTGCTAGGAAAGCTTAAGTTGATTTCATTAATTACTTGTGTCATCTTTTACTCCATTAAAATTCCTAAATTTTGTATTCCTGACAATTTTATTATTCTTTTTATTTTTTCGGGGATACTTACTATTTTCATAGATATTCCTAATTCTCTAGTTTTTTTGAACCTCCCTAAGATCAACCCTATTCCCGAAGTATCCATGAAATTAACTTTTTCTAAACTAATAATCAATAGCTTGATATCTTTGTGAATATTATTGTCTATTTTCTCCCTTATCTTTGAGGCAGAATGATGATCTATTTCTCCAGCAATATTCACTATTAGTTTATCTCCATCATTTACAACATCAATTAAAGTATCAGTTCTCATTTTCTCCTCTTAAAAAGGATTTTCTATTAGTATATGTTCCAAAACTGAAATATAATGTCGAATATTGTCAGTGAATTTACAAAATTTTGAAAAATGATATTTTCATTTCAAAAAAACACTTGACAAAATTATTTATATACGATAATATATAAATATGTAACGTTACATAAGGTTTATCTTTTTTATTTAGTATTTTTATCTAATATAATTTTTTAAGGGAGATGATGATTTTATGGATTCTAAAAAATTGAAACTTTTAGCTAAATTGGCTACTTCAGCTTTGGCTGTGAATGCGTTAGGTGTTGGTACACAGGTATCAGCTATGGAGCAAGCAAGTACCGGGTTGACAACTGAAGAAAAAGATGCAATAAATTACAACTTAGATTGCTATCTGGCGAGACTGAGTGAACAAGGACAAACAAAATTCGAGACAAAACTGAGAAGGATCCTATTTCTTTTGTTACTAATAGGGGTAGTATTGGAATATGGCAGCCACTATGAACAACACGAAGAAAATATGCTTATTGACTTACGACGACACGTGACGGGAAAATTACCAAATAGCACGACAGACAAACGAAGAATACGATGGTTAACAGGTTGGGGAGAATCATATGGAGAAATGTGTTACATTCCGGAGGCCTTCTACGCTGAATTGGAACCGCTTATAAAAGATGCACTGGACGAACTCGCAGGCTATGACATGATGAAAAACACCAACGAAATCCTTGATTTGCTTATCGATAAAGAAACAAAAATTCAGGGAGACGAACAAGACAAAGAACTCCAAGGCTATGGCTATGGTAGTAAAGGAAAGGAAATTGTACAATTTGGATTTAAGGACTTTCCCATTAAACGAAAGGACTTCAGCAACGAACGACGATACGCCGACTTCTTGATACGAAAAATACGCCATAACCTCAATTTGTACGGTAAAGCCAAACCTAACAGACAATCTGAATGCCCAATTTGTTTCGAAAAATTCAAAGATATCAAAGGCAAACGCGAAATATGCAGGTTGCCTTGTGGACACGTGTTTTGCAAAGATTGTATTGAACCATATGAGGATAAATATATGAGAGCCAACCAAACCTCGGGGTTCCCGTGCCCGATATGCAAAACTGTGTTCTCTAATAATAATGAAGAAACGGTAACATTTGAATCTCTAAAATCAAGAAGATTTCGGTCTAAAAGTTTCACCAAAAAATCAAACTCTAAAATATAAACCTCCCTTCCGGGAGGCTTTTTAATTTAACTTTCCTATCAATACATACCTGGGTTAGGCATTGCGGGAGCATTATCTTTTTGAGGTTCTTTTTTCTCTGCTATGAGAGATTCAGTGGTAAGGACCATAGAAGCAACAGATTCTGCATTTTGAAGAGCACTTCTTGTGACTTTGGTTGGATCAACTATTCCTTTAGAGATCATGTCTCCATATTCTTCATTAAGAGCGTCGAAACCAAATCCTACTTGATTTTGAGATTTAATTTTATCAACAATGACTGATCCTTCTAATCCTGCATTTTGAGCTATTTGTTTCATAGGAGCCTCTAAAGCACGTAGGACAATAGATGCACCAGTTTTTTCGTCTCCTGAACATGAATCAACAACTGATTGAACAGCAGAGGAAGCATTAATAAGAGCTACTCCTCCTCCAGCAACTATTCCTTCTTCAACGGCTGCCTTAGTAGCGGCAAGAGCATCTTCAATACGAAGTTTTTTCTCTTTCATTTCGATCTCAGTAGCAGCTCCTACTTTAATGACAGCAACTCCTCCTGATAATTTAGCAAGACGTTCTTGAAGTTTTTCTTTATCAAAATCAGATGTAGTAGTTTCAATTTGAGATCTTATTTGTCTGATTCTAGATTCGATTTGCTCTTTAGATCCTGCACCATCAACAATAATAGTACGTTCTTTTTCAATTTTAATTTGATGAGCTTGACCTAATTGATCCAGAGTAGCATTTTTCAATTCAAGACCAACTTCTTCAGAAATAACTTCTCCTCCTGTAAGAATAGCAATATCACGAAGCATTTCTTTTCTGCGATCTCCGAATCCAGGAGCCTTAACTCCAACGCATTTGAATGTTCCTCTCAAATTATTGACTATTAAAGTTGCGAGAGCATCTCCTTCAATGTCTTCTGCAATAATGACTAATTTCTTGCCAAGCTTAACTATTTGCTCTAACAAAGGAAGAAGTTCTTGAATGCTTGAAACCTTTTTGTCAGTGATCAAAAGATAAGCATCATCTACTACAGCTTCCATTTTGTCGTTATTCGTGACCATATAGGGAGAAACGTATCCACGGTCGAACATCATTCCTTCAACGACTTCAGAATAAGTTTCAGCGGTTTTGGATTCCTCAACAGTAATAACTCCATCTGCACTAACTTTATCCATAGCTTCAGAGATTAATTTACCTATAGTGGGATCTCCAGCAGAAATAGTGGCAACTCTCTGAATATCATGAGATCCACTAACTTTCTTAGAATTTTTTTCTATTTCAGCGACAGCAGCATCTGTAGCTTTTTTCATTCCTTTTTTCAAAATAATCGGGTTAGCTCCTGAAGAAACATTTTTCATTCCTTCTGTTACAAGAGCTTTTGTCAACAAAGTAGCAGTAGTGGTTCCATCTCCTGCGACATCATTTGTTTTTACAGCAACTTCTTTAATAAGTTGAGCTCCCATGTTTTCAAATGGATTCTCTAATTCAATTTCTTTAGCAATAGAGACTCCATCATTAGTGATTAAAGGAGATCCATATTTTTTCTCAAGAACAACATTTCTTCCTTTTGGCCCTAAAGTAACACTGACTGCATCTGCTAAAATATTAATTCCTGATTGTAAAGATTTGCGAGCTTCTTCTCCAAAAATAATTTCTTTTGCCATAAATCCTCCTATATAATTCTAGCTAAAATATCTTGCTGGCTAACTATTTTATATTTTTTTCCACCGAAAGATATATCAGTCCCAGCGTATTTATTTATAACGACTTTTTCTCCTGGCTCAATACACATTTTAATTTCTTTGCCATTAATAACTCCACCAGGACCTCTGTCAACTACAGTTCCTATGATAGGTTCGCTATCTTTCGAATTTGAAGCAACAATAAGACCTCCTTCTGTTTTTTTTTCTCCAGAATCAGTTAGAACAAGAACCTTGTCTAAGATCGGCTTAATCGAACTCATAAAATCCTCCTTACAAAATTAGCACTCTATGCTTAAGAGTGATAATTCGCATTTTAATATACATAAAAAAAAAAGTCAAGTGGGGCATTGCTAAAAGCGAATAGATAAAAAGAAGTCACGAAACAAAAACAAAAAAGTAGAATTGATAATCTATTAATACTTTTAGATCAACAATAAGATTTGCGAGAAAAACAAGCTAGATAATGACGTAGAAGATGATTCATTCGTTCCACTTAACCCAGTTAATAACATGCGCATGACCAACCATCATTCTCTCGATTTTTCTGAATCCATTGCCCTCCAAATAATACTTAATGGCTTTTAGTTTAATATGATCAGAATAATTATTCTTACTACCAATGTAATTGCATCCACAACATTTGCACTTATATTGTTGTTTTCCTTTCATAAATCCATTCTTTACTTTTTCTTTTTTCCCACATTTTGGGCATTTCTTTTCTTCTATTATGTTTTCATTATATCTTATCTATTCACTTTTAGCAATGCCATTTCTCACATATTCTTGAATACTTCGTTTAGAAATTGTAGGATAATAAGAAAGAGCTTGAAGGAGACAGAACATGGGATTTGAAAATTTAACTGAAAAATTAACTGCAGTGTTTAAAAGGCTAGGATCAAAAGGGAAGCTTATAGAAGAGGATATAAGATCTGCAATGAGAGAGGTTAAGATTGCTCTTTTGGAAGCTGATGTTAGCTATATTGTAGTTAAAAAATTTATAGAAAGAGTTTCTGAAAAAGCATTAGGAGCAGAAATTTTAAAAAGTTTGACTCCTGTGCAAATGGTTATAAAGATAGTTCGAGATGAATTGGTAGATCTTTTAGGAGGAAGTGATTCAAATCTTGATGTTCGCAAAGGAAGACTTAATATTATTATGCTTTGTGGATTACAAGGAGCAGGAAAGACTACTCATTCCGCTAAGTTGGCGGTGTTTTTGAAGAACAAGGGATATAATCCTCTCATAGTGGCATGTGATATATACAGACCCGCTGCTATAGATCAAATAGAAGTTCTTGGAAAAAATTCTAAGTCAGAAGTTTTTGTTGAAAGAGATAAGGATCCTGTGGACATTTCAATGGATGCTGTTTCTTATGCGAAAAATCATGGATTTGATGTTGTTATACTAGATACTGCTGGAAGATTGCACATAGATGAAAAGTTGATGACTGAATTACGAGATATAAAAGAATGTGTTAATCCGACGGAAATTCTCTTTGTTGTCGATTCTATGGCTGGTCAAGATGCTGTCAATGTTTCGAAAGCATTCAATGATCTTTTAGGAATAACAGGAATTATTTTGACAAAGTTCGACGGAGATGCTCGAGGAGGAGCTGCATTATCAGTCAAGGATACTACTGGAAAATCTATAAAATTTATAGGAACAGGAGAAAAATTAGGAGATTTAGAACCTTTTCATCCTACTAGAATAGCAGAAAGAATACTGGGAATGGGAGATGTTCTTTCTCTTATAGAAAAAGCTCAAGAATCATTTGACCATGATGATACTATAAATATGGCTCGTAAATTAGCTGAAAACAAATTTGATTTACAGGATTTCTTATCATTAACTAATCAAATGAGAAAAATGGGACCTCTTAAATCTATTATCTCTCGTCTTCCTGGAATGGGAAACTTGAATAATTTAGATATTAGTGATAAACTAGTTGATAAAGTTGAGGCGATAATTTTTTCTATGACTCCTAAGGAGCGTAGAGATCCTAAAATTATTTGTGCTTCTCGAAAAAAGAGAATTTCCAAAGGAAGTGGCTGCAAAGTTGAAGATGTTAATAATCTCTTGCGTAGATTCGAGGAAATGAAAAAAATTATTAAGCATCTTAATGGAAGTGGCATGTTTCGGAAATTTGGTCTCTTTTCAAAATTTTTAAAAAAATAGGAGTGATTGTTTTGTCAGTTAAAATTAGATTAACAAGAGTTGGAGCTCATAAAAAGCCTTTTTATCGTGTCATAGTTGCTAATTCATCTTCTCCAAGAGATGGAAAATTTATAGAAAAGTTAGGAACTTATGATCCATTTAAAGAGTCGGATAAGTTTAATATTAATGTTGAAAAGGCTTTTGAATGGATAAAAAAAGGAGCACAACCTACTGATATTGTGAAATCTTATTTATCTAAAGTGAGTGCAAATTAGAAATTGAAAGTTCTAGCTATTGAGACATCTTGCGATGATACTTCTGCTGCTGTTGTTGAATCGAGAGATGTTTTTGGAATGTGCACTATCTCACGATTAAAAGATCATGCCAATTTTGGAGGAGTGGTACCTGAAATAGCTTCTAGACATCATGAGGAGTCTATTTTGTCTGTAGTTTCTGAATCTTTAAAACAAGCAAAAGTAGATTTAAACGATATAGATACTGTTGCAGTTACTTCTCATCCTGGATTGATTGGTTCTATTTTAGTAGGAACTAGTTTTGCTAAAGGAGTTTCATTGGCTTTGGGATTACCTCTTATTGAGGTAGATCATATTTTAGCTCATGCTTGTTCTCCTATGATAGAACATAAAGATTTGAATCCTCCTTTTTTGAGCTTAGTCATATCAGGAGGACATACTAGTATTTTAAATGTAAAAAATTTGAAAGAATATGAAGTATGCTGTCATTCTGTAGATGATGCAGTGGGGGAGGTATATGATAAAGTGGCTCGATCAATGGGAATCCCTTATCCTGGAGGAGCTGAATTAGATAGAATGGCTCTCACTGGAGATCCTTTTACATATAAAATGCCTGTTCCAAAGATAGATAATTTTAGTTTCTCAGGAATAAAAACATGGGCATTAAATATTTCTAAAAATATTTCTGAATCTGATAGAAATAATTTAGCTTCATCATTGGTTTATGGAATATCAAACTATGTGTCAGATAAAGTTATTAAAATATTAAATAAATATGATTTTGATAAAATAACAGTAGGAGGAGGAGTAGCCTGCAGTAAAGTTTTAAGACAAGTATTACACAAAAAACTATCGAATAAGGGTATTCAAGTATACTTTCCTTCTCCTAAATTTTGTTCAGATAATGCTGGAATGATCGGATTGTTAGCGTAAGAATGGATCTATTAGATCTCCATATCTATGCAGAATTTCCAATTTTTCTTTTATAAAATTAGAATTGTATACTTCCCACAGAAATCCGTCTCTGTTGAGGTTAAAATCATAAAAATTATTTTTGCTTTGGACATAAGCTTGTTGAAGTTTTTTATATTTGTTGTTCCATTTATTATATTGTTTTTTGTGTGAATTTATGCTTTTATCAAAGATTAATATCATATTATTTTTATTTATAGCAGCATTCATCATGTTAAGGAACATCATGGTTACTTCCCACAAGCAAGCGTTGTAGTAATTAGGCAGAGGCCCTCCAATTTTTATCATTTTGTAGCACATATTGTATAGTTTTTTACCCATATCAAATCCTACTTGTATATTATTACAATTTAGTTCATTAGCTGTTAATCGATTAACCAGTTGATTTTGCCATGATATCATTTTTCGTCTGTCGAGATCACTTGCAGAATTTCCGTTTGCCCAGATATTTGTAAACCATTGAGGTAATCCACAATTTGAACTTTTCATTATATTATTTATTTTGTTTATTACATTTATTTCATTGTTATAATTGTTGCGATTGTATTGCATTTCTGCCATATAAATCACATCCTTGATAATAAATTAGTCAAAAAAATTCAAATTGTAAATTAATCTGACTAATTATAGTATAACATATATAAAAAAATATGTCAAATTTATTCATTTATACAAAAGCGAAAAGAAGATATTTAAATCTTTCATCATAAACCCCTTGATAATCGTACATTTTCAAATTTATTTTCATTCATCCATCCAAAAATTAAGAATTTTAATCAAAAACACTTGACAAAAAAAAAAAAAAAGGGA
>Ga0256405_10004288_pt1 | contig 27095 bp, 29 predicted proteins | sample RumenRJG_02DNA_FD_189096 | JGI IMG/M metagenome (GOLD analysis project Ga0256405, IMG submission 189096) | Bovine rumen microbial communities from Lethbridge, Alberta, Canada - RJG_02 | ecosystem: Host-associated > Mammals > Digestive system > Stomach > Rumen | place: Canada: Alberta... | reverse complement strand
GATTGTATAGAAATCTTGCAGGCATACTGTCGTATGTCAAGAGATTTATGTGCAAGATGACGGAAAATATGCAAGCAGATTTAGTACAAAGTCGTTAAGCGGTCTTTGTGCGGTGTTGCCTTAACTTTTTAACTGACTGAAATTGGCTTTAAAGGATTATTTAAAGCCAATTTTTTTATTTCCGCACCTTTGATCCCACCTCAATTATAAAGCTGTACAATTGAGTTGTTGAGCTGACATTAAGTACAATTGATTACGTATTTGTTAAATTTATATTTTTTGATAAAAATAAATAAAAAACGATTATTTGTTGACAAAATACTAAAAAAATTGTATAATATATTTATAACAAATATTTTACGAGGGAGGCGGATTTATGGGACACAAAGACGATATATTCGTTAAGATAGCAGAAGCGCTTCTTATAGATTATACCAGCTTATACTATGTCAATGCAGTTACAGGCGAGTATCAGCGGTATTCCAATGATTCCGAATTTCACTCATTAAAGTTAAGTCAGCACGGAGATAATTTCTTTGAAGATCTTATCAGCGCGGCTGATAAGACAATATATGAAGAAGATAAGCACTTTTTCATTGAACATATAAATAAGGAAAGGCTCATTTCTCAGATAAAAAAAGGAACGATCCCCGACATCACTTTCCGCCTTATGACTGACGGAAAACCCGTGTATCACAAGCTGTGTCTCATACGCGGATTCGATGACGACTGCGATCACTTCATACTCGGAGCCAAAAATATCAACAATGAGTTCCATATGCAGCAAGAGGCTCAGAAGCTCGAAAATGAGCGCGTCATATTCAACCAGATTTCCGAAAGCCTTGCCCTGCATTACGATCTGATATATTATGTAGACAGCACAAATTCGACATATAACGTTTTCAGATTCAATAATATATTAGGCGACCTTGAACTCGTGGAAGACGGTCAGGATTTCTTCGCCGACGCAAATGGAAACGGAAAGCTTTTCCTTCACCCGGAGGACAAGGAGCGCGTATTTTCAAGTCTGACCAAAGACTATCTTATCTCCGCTCTTGATGCGAAAAAGCAGTTCATAATGGAATACAAACACGTAATAAACGGTATTATCCACTATACGAGAATGACCGTGATATGGGCGAATGACAGGCTCCACTTCATAATCGGCATCGAAAATATCGACGAAGAGATCAAAAAAATACACGCACACGGACTCGCTCTCAGCCATGCCAATGAACTTGCACGCCGCGACGAGCTGACAGGTGTAAAAAATAAGACTGCATTTCATGAGCTTGAAAAAATGTTGCAGGAAAATATGGACAACGACATCTGCTATCTGCCATTTGCTCTTGTTGTATGTGATATAAACGGCTTAAAAAATGTCAATGATACTCTCGGACATCAGGAGGGCGATGAGCTAATATGTTCAGCTTGCAGACTGATATGCAATATATTCACACATAGCCCTATATTCCGCATAGATGGCGACAAATTCGCTGCCTATCTCGGAAGCGACGATTATCACACCAAGGAAATGCTGTTTGAGCGTTTGCGAGATCAGGTACACGATAATCTGAACAAAAATGACGGACCCGTTGTTGCATCGGGAATAGCAATATACGAACCTCAGAAAGATAAGAGTTTCGCTGATATTTTTCAGCGAGCTGACAATATGATGCATGAGGACAAAGCTCGTTTGAAATCAGGATATTATCAAAGCGATAAGACGATCGAAATAATTCCCGAAAATGAAAAACATAAGCTCGAATCACTGTTTCATGCACTTGAAATAGTTTCAGAAGGCTCATATGTTTATCTTTGTGATATGCGGTACGATATTTCAAGATGGTCAAAAGCTGCCGTTGACACATTTGGTCTGCCTTCCGAGTATATGTATGCAGCAGGAGATATATGGGAAAATTGTATTCACCCTGACGACAGGCTCGCATATCGCAAGGGCATCTCTGATATCTTTGCAGGCAATGCCTCGGGACACGATATGCAGTACCGCGCCAAGCGTCTCAATGGTGAATACGATGTATGTACCTGCCGCGGTTTAGTTCTCAGAGACGAAAAAGGCAAACCCGAATACTTTGGCGGAGTTATAAGAAATCACGGTATACAGGGCCATATCGACACTCTTACAGGTCTAAGGAATCAGTATGGTTTCTTTGACGATCTACAGTTAAACATAATGAAACACTCAAAAACCTGTATCTGCATGATCGTAATAAACAAGTTCTCGGAAATTAATGAGGTCTACGGCTACCAGTTCGGTAACAAGGTACTTCAAAAATTTGGCAGATATCTTCTTGAACACGTCGGAAACAGCGGCTGTGCCTACAGGCTTGACGGTACAAAATTCGCAGTCATTTCAAAAACACAAAACGGAAACTATATGCGCGAAAGATATGATGATCTGCGAAACTACTTCCGAAAAGGCTTCGCTATCGATAACAGGCAGCTTATACTTGATCTGAGCGCCGGAATGATGAACGTTGACAACTACGAAATAGACAGTCAGACTGTATATGCCTGCCTTAATTTTGCATACAGCGAATCAAAGCTCAGAAGACAGGGCGAGCTCGTTGAATTCTACAACAACCTTAATGAGAATAATAAGCACCGCCTCGAAAAGCTTTACGAGATACGCATATCTATAATGCAGAATTACAAGGGATTTTACCTTATGTATCAGCCTGTAGTAGATGCTGAAACCGAAAAGCTCATAGGTGCGGAGGCTCTGCTCAGGTGGAAAAGCGACGAATTCGGCATGGTACCTCCTGACCAGTTCATACCTATTCTTGAAAAAGACCCTCTGTTCTGCGAGCTTGGACAATGGATACTCAGAACAGCCATAAACGGTGCAAAGATCATAATGGAGGAACATCCCGATTTTGTAATAAACGTCAATCTCTCCTACACTCAGCTTGAAAAGCTCGACTTCGTTGACATGGTACTCCGTACATTGAGGGAAGAAGGCTTTCCGCCGGATCACCTCTGCATGGAGATAACAGAACGCTGCCGACTGCTCGATATGTACATGCTGAAGAATATAATAGTCAATCTGCGCTCACACGGCATACAGATAGCACTTGACGATTTCGGAACAGGTTTCTCGTCCGTCGGACTTGTAAAAAATCTTCCTTTCAATACTATTAAAATAGACCGCAGCTTCGTCTTAAAGATCGAAGAAGACGAAAAAGAGCGTGAGCTTGTAGAATCATTCGTAAAGGTCGCCTCCACGTTCGGTGCAAAAGTCTGTGTTGAAGGTATCGAGACAACAGGTATGCGAGATATCCTTCAGCAGTACAATATACAAAGCTTTCAGGGGTATTATTACGGAAAACCGCTCGAGCTGCGCGATTTTCTCACATGGAAACCAAAAGACGGCTCAAAATGACATCAAACTACAAAAAAAGACGGCAACGCCGTCTTTTTTTGTTCTGAACTATATATTATTCCTCAGGCTCTTTTATCTCGCCAACGATCGGAAGCGGATCAATGCCCTGACGAGTATAATAATCCGAGAGTGCAGCTCGTACAGCCTGCTCAGCAAGAACAGAACAATGTACCTTTACAGCCGGAAGTCCGTCAAGAGCTTCAACTACAGCCTTATTTGTCAGCTTGAGTGCGTCATCTATCGGCTTGCCCTTGATAAGCTCTGTAGCCATTGAAGATGTTGCAACGGCAGCACCGCAGCCAAAAGTCTTGAACTTAACGTCAGTAATGATATCATTGTCTATTTTCAGATACATTTTCATGATATCGCCGCATTTTGCATTACCTATCTCTCCGATACCGTCAGCATCTTCAATTTCACCGACATTGCGCGGATTTGAGAAATGATCGAGAACTTTTTCACTGTATAACATATTTTAAACTCCTTTATTCGTACTTTTCGCCCTTCTGCATTTTTTCCCATACGGGTGACATCTCACGAAGGCGACTTACTACCTTTGGAATGACATCAAGAATATAATCAACATCATCATCTGTAACATTTTCTTCTATCGACAGTCTGAGCGAACCATGAGCTACCTCGTGCTTCAAGCCGATCGAAAGCAATACGTGAGACGGGTCAAGTGAACCTGATGTGCAAGCCGATCCCGACGAAGCACAAATGCCGTTCAGATCAAGCATGAGCAGAAGTGACTCGCCCTCAATGCCCTCTATGGAAATATTCAGATTACCGGGCAGACGCTTGTCCCTGTCACCGTTCAATCTTGTGTACGGCAGCTTTAAGATACCGTCTATGAGCTTATTTCTGCGCGGAACGATAACTGCATTCTTTGCTGCTATGTCCTTTGTTGCAGCTTCGATAGCAACACCAAGTCCAACAATAGCAGGAACATTTTCCGTACCTGCACGCTTGCCGCGCTCCTGACCGCCGCCGTGAATAAAGTTCGGAAGATTTATACCCTTGCGAACATAAAGAGCACCTATTCCCTTCTGAGCGTGTATCTTATGTCCCGAAAGTGAAAGCAAATCTATTCCCTGCTTATGAACGTCGATATCGACGTGTCCGACAGCCTGAACTGCATCAGTGTGGAAGAGAACGCCCTTTTCATGGCAGATAGCAGCTATCTCATCAATAGGCTGAATAGTACCTATCTCGTTATTTGCATACATTATCGTAACAAGTGCAGTATCCTCACGGATAGCATTTTTAATATCCTGCGGATCGATAAGACCCTTGTCACTTACAGGGATATATGTTACCTCAAAACCATGCTTTTCAAGATACTCCGTAGTATGCAGCACCGCATGATGCTCAAATACAGATGTGATGATATGTTTCTTGCCTTTCTTTGCCATGAGCTCAGCAGTTCCCTTTATCGCCCAGTTATCTGCCTCACTGCCGCAGCTTGTAAAGTATATTTCTCTCGGTTCTGCGCCCAGTGCCTTCGCAACCTTCTCTCGCGCCTCCTCAACAGCTTTCTGTGCATCCCTTCCCAACTTGTAGATGCTTGAAGCGTTGCCGTAACCTTCACGAAAATACGGAAGCATAGCTTCGAGCACTTCTTCGGATACAGCAGTAGTTGCTGCATTATCAGCATATATAAATCGTTTCTCCATAAAAACTCTCCTTTATCTATATTAATCCTATCGATTAAGTATATTATACCACATAATCTATATCGTTGTTCATTTGTTAACCTTATGAAACCACATAAACAATTCCCACTATATCTGCCACTAAGTTTGCGCAATTAACATTTGACTTTAGAAAACAACTGTGCTATAATAGTATGGTAAATAATAAATCCAATGGAGGTCTCTCACAATGGGAATGTTTGACAAGCTTATAGCTAACTTAAAATCCAGCAAGAAAACTATTGTCTTCACTGAGGGAAGCGATCCTCGTATCCTTTCAGCAGCTGACAGACTTATCAAGGAAGACTTAATGGGCGTTATCCTCTGCGGCAATGTTGACGAAGTTAAGGCTGCAGCTAAGAACGGCGGCTTCAATATCGACGGCGCTGAGATCGTTGATCCTGCTACATATCCTGAAATGGATGCTCTCGTAGCTCAGATGTTCGAGCTCAGAAAGGGCAAGATGACAGAGGAAGAGTGCCGTGCAGCTCTCGCAAAGTCCAACTATTTCGGAACAATGCTCGTAAAGGCTGGCAAGGCAGATGCTCTTCTCGGCGGTGCTACATACTCAACAGCTGATACAGTAAGACCTGCTCTCCAGATCATCAAGACAAAGAAGGGCTCTAACCTCGTTAGCTCTTCATTCATTCTCTTCAGAGAAAAGGACGGCAAGGAAGAGAAGATCGCTATGGGCGACTGCGCTATAAATCTCGGCTACACAGACAGACTCGACAAGGACGGTAACGTTGTTCTCTCAGCTGCAAGACAGCTCGCAGAGGTTGCTGTTGAGACTGCAAAGACTGCTGATTTCTTCGGCATTGATCCTAAGGTAGCTGTTCTCAGCTTCTCTACATACGGTTCTGGTAAGGGCGGCACTGTTCAGCTCAGCCACGACGCTGTTATCGAAGCAAGAAATATCGATCCAAACCTCGTTATCGACGGCGAATTCCAGTTCGACGCTGCTGTTTCCGCAGAAGTTGCTAAGACAAAGTGCCCTGACTCAAAGGTTGCAGGACAGGCTAACACCTTCATCTTCCCACTTATCGAAGCAGGAAACATCGGCTACAAGATCGCTCAGAGACTTGGCGGTTATGAGGCTTACGGTCCTATCCTTCAGGGTCTTAACGCTCCTATCAACGACCTTTCAAGAGGCTGCAACGCTGACGAAGTTTACAAAATGGCTATCATCACAGCTGGCATGGCTTGATAAATGCGAAGCATTTATCAATGCATAATTCATAATGCATAATGCATAATTATGGTTGAGCTAAATCTTTATAAAACGGGATTATATGTAGGGGACGGCGTCCTCGACGTCCCGTAAATAACAATAAGACTATATTAAATCAGAAAAAGGGACTGCATTTAGAGGTGCGCTCATATAGAAGTTTTCCAAACTACTATATACAAGAACTTTACAGCAGGCTATAAAGAAGCAGATGCTTTCACAGTAGAAAGCATCTGCTTTTTGTCATGTTATGGACTCCAGTGGTATCTGCTCAGACTCCCACGAACTGTCAGCGTGTATGGTTATCAGCTCCGCACCACGCTGTTTTGTTTCCTTTTCTATGCCGGGCATTGCGAGGTAGTCAATACTCATGCCGTAGGTCAGGCGGATGCCCTTGTACTCTATGGACGCATTGTTGTAGTGGTCGTGTCCGCAAAAGAATCCCGTCGTGCTGCCAAGTTCAAGGGCTGTGTCGAACATCTTGCTGGGGTAGTCGGAACAGCACACAAGGTCATTGGTGATACCGCCGTGATCGCCGGGGTTCTCACCGTAGAAGTATTTCACCTCTTCGCTGCCGTCAAGATAAAGTTCGGTGGCGGTCTTGTACTCCTGCAAGGGGATATGGAAGAATACCATTGAATTTACAGTGTGACCTGCCTCGTTATTCATTCTCTTTACCTCATCGGCGTACCAGTCCACCTGATCGTCATGGATATAGTCATAAACGTTGATGCCCTCGCCCGTGTAGGCGTTTGAGTCTATCATAAAAAGCCCCGTGTTCAGCGTGCCGTCAGCGTTTCTTATCTCAATAAGCTGATTGTTTCTGCCCATGACACCGGGCTGTGTGTAGGGGTAAAGCAGCGTTCCGGAAGTCTTGAATGACAGCGATTTGTAGACCTCGCTCAGCTCCTGCTTATTGGCTGATGCAAGCGACTCGGTATCGTGGTTGCCGTAGGTGAATGCCCACGGAATGCCGGTATTTCGCATAAATGCCGCAAATTGCCCGACAGGTGCGGTGTTGTTGAGCGACATGGACATGATACCCAGCGGAAAGCTAAGGTCGCCCGTGACCAGAACAAGGTCGGGGTGGGTATGCTCTATCTCCGCATAGCAAGCCTTCAGCGCCTTTATGTCCTTGCGGTAGGAGTACAGACTTCCGCCGATGTGAATGTCGGTCAGGTGGAGTATCTTGAAATCGTCTGTGGTTTTGGTTATGGTGTAAACACCGGTTTCGTCATTGTACTCTATCTTGTGGGTGTTATGCTCGACAACGGGAACGGAATTGATGTAGCTTTGCGTGTACCATGTGTCCTGCTGCAAGACCATAAAGCCGGATACCGCAACTGCAATTGCCGTATATACCGCTATTCTCGGCTTGTTGATGACGATGTTTCTGAATGTGACCTTGCGTCTTAATGTGAGATCATAGACTATAATGAGCAGTCCGAAGAATATTCCTGCTATCATAAAGACATTTCCGGGGTATGCTATATCTTTGCTCTTTATGACCGTGAATGCTGTCACGGCAAGCCAGTAGACCGCTGAAAAAACCGTAATGCCTATGATGTGCTTTTTGTACTTGTAATTATCGGGAATATTTATCCTCCGCCGTATCATTCTGAGGGAGAGGATATTCTTTATCAGCAGAAAGACGGGAATTTCGATAACGATGCTGTTATTGAAGAAGTTTTCCGCAAATTCAGCCGACTTTGAATTGCCGAAGAAGTAAAAGCTCAGTTCAGATGCCACAAACACGAACACCACCGCAAACAGCAGAGCTATGCCGTTGAGCAGGCGTTTTGCGTACTTGTCGCTTCGGGTACGAAGATATTTGTATGAATCGGTATCGTATTTGCTCTCCTCGGCGGCTTTCTCGGTTTTCAGATATTTTCGGAACGGGAACGATGCTATAAAAAGGTCAAGGGCTATAACAAACAAATTACCGATAACGGCAATAGGCTTAGCTGTGATGTTGTAGATCAGCCAGAACACCTGCAACAGCGCAAACACAGCAAATGCCGAAGTGAAATATATCCTCCACCGCTGTTTCCATATCTCCTTTTTCAGCGGACGAATATCAACAGCCTGCGTTTCGCCGCGCCATTTTTCGGCACTTTCCGCAGGGTAGCCTGCAAGCACCGCCATTTGCGAGAGTTTGCCGTACCTGCCGAGAAGCTCCTCCAAAGCCTCGTCCTCATGGCGGTCAGCCTTTATCCTGTCAAATTCTGTATTCAGAGCAGTTTCAATTTTCTCCTGTGCCTGCGTGACCTCCTCGGAATAAGGAATGTCATCAAACATCATATCAACGACCGCCTTGATCTTGCGGTTTTGTCCTGTTTCGGTTTTCTTTGCCATGAGCTTCTCCTTTCATGCTGTACTATTAAAAGTATATCAGATTATTTCTTCTGTTGTCAAGCCTACAAAAAGCCCGATGAATTGACGAAAATCGCCGTATATGCTATAATTATAAAAGGTAAGGCTCAAAAACTAAAGAAAATTTTATATATTTGAGGAAGAAAAATGTCTGATGAATACATACTGATAGTTGATGATGACAGCGATATACGAAATCTGCTGGGTATTTACCTTGAAAACGAGGGGTACAGCTATATCAAATGCGACAACGCTTTGAAGGCACTCGATGTGCTTGATAAGTCAAAGGTGGTGCTGATACTCCTTGATGTTATGATGCCGCAGATGGACGGCATTTCCGCCTGCATGAAAATAAGGGAGAAAACCAATGCACCGATCATTTTCATTTCCGCAAAAGCCGAGGATATGGATATTGTGAACGGGCTGATGTCGGGCGGTGATGATTATGTCACAAAGCCCTTTGATCCCGTTCTGCTGATGACGAGAGTGAAAGCACAGATACGGCGGTTCAAGCAATACAACGCCCCTGCGGACAAGCCCGACACTCTGCAATATGATGACATTACGCTGAATACCGAAACACACAGGGTATGGGTCAGCGGCACGGAGATACAGCTCACATTCAAGGAGTATGAAATACTTGAACTTCTCCTCCGCAACCGAAACAATGTGCTGTCTATGAAACAAATATATGAAAAGGTATGGCACGAGGAATTCATCGGTGCGGAGAATACCGTGATGATGCATATTGCAAACCTCCGCAAAAAGCTGGACTTCGACAAGTCGGGCAGGAACATCATCAAGACGGTTTGGGGACGGGGTTACAAGATATCATCATAATGAAGATAGAAACAGCACACACCGTCAGGAGCGTTGCTATGCTTTGCTTCTGCCACAACTCCATCGGCAACCGCTTTCTCGCATATTTTAGCCGCAAAGTCGTTATCTTAAAAAAAATACATCCACTTTCCGACCTTGCTTTCATCAAACTTCTTAGCTTCTGCTTCGTTCACATAATACACCCAATAGGCGTTTGAGACTTTTTTCAGCGGTTTAGCCATACCACACACCTCTCTTAATCTTCTAATTTTCGGTTAAAGAACTCCCAATCGCCGCTGCGACCGTTAGATTCATGGCAGTACGGGCAAATATCATCATCTACTTCTCTAAAGCCCGGTACCTGTTCGTGGCGCTCCTGATAATAAATCTTGCCACAATGACCACATTTGACCTTTCCTTCGTCGATCTCAAACTTTGCGAGATCTCCGTTTTCATTGTAAGCAGTATAGAAATCCATAATAGCATTCCTCCATTATTCACATATTAAGTGAGCGTAAGAAGCCCTGATGATAGTTTCTTTATGATGTTGATTAAGTCCAGAGCTTCATCTATTTTGACAACAATACGCTGTCCGACAGAATAATCAGTATCGCTTGATTTATCAATATATTGTTGATCTACAATTCCTGTATTATGTTCGATGATGTGCCTGCGCTGAAAATATAGCTTCATACGGTTAATTTCGTCCGAAGATAAGAAGGTTTCATAGCCACTTCCTGTTTCATCAAAGAAGTATTTGCTTCCTTTGTCAACCATCTGAAAATCATTAACACGCTTCTCGACACCTGATAGCTCCTTAAATTTGCACTGAGCAAACTTCTGAAAAGCAGATACCACCAGACCAAAGCTGTTTTCAAGCATTGAACGGCACATCGTTTCAGCCGTATCCATGTCGAACTGTTCTGTCAGCGAGGCTTTCATCTCATCAAGAGACTGAACCATTTTGGTAATTATATTCATAGAGTTATCGAAAACATTGCTTGCTGAGTTATAACCACAGCAGGGGCAGAAGTAAGCCGCCCCAATAACACTATACCTTGTTCCGCATTTTTCACAGGTAATATCAAGATTCCATTCTTCTTTAGCTCCTATCGGGTTATTCACGAATGTAACAGGGTTGTCTCGCTTATAAGTGACCTTGATATACTTGTTATTGCGCATTGATCGAGCAAAGTTGCTGAACATCTTATCCAGCTCACCAAGCATATAGCACCGTACATAATCGGTAGCGATCTCTTGTATAGCTTCTTCTTGTTCGTCAGTGTACCAATGGTCTGATGAATCTACATGACCACAAAGGGGACAATGCACCTCATCATCAGATACTTTATCTTCCCAATCTTGCATATTGACCTTAAATTCAAATAAACAGTTTTCATTGGGACATTGGCGGTCAAGATAGCCCTTTTCGTCAGAAAGTATTTTCATAGGTATTTCGATATTCAAGCCTGCACCTCCAGTCACATATTAAAACGAAGATTGGATGTATATTATTTCTCTTAACTTCATACGAAGTTCTCCAAATGTATCAACAATACTTTGGAATAAGCACCTTGTGTTTTCAAAATCCAGTTCTATTGTTGGATTATTAAGAATCAAGCTGCCTTTGTCATTCTCGAAAATGTAGCGATAATACTCGACCGCATACTCGGTTGAAACATATTGATCCATCAGTTTCTTTATTTTTACAAGAAGCACCTGAGCTTCGCTTTTGGACTTATTAAATCCTTCCTCAGTAATTGGAGGAAATCTATTTTCAATGCTTAAAAATGTAATTTCATTCATTGCATTCTCAACTTGTACAAGTAAAGTATCAAGGTCATGTGTCAATTTAGGCGATTGATTTGTTATTGCCACAATTAATGCTTTTAATTCCAGTTCTACAAAATGTCGAAAATTGAAGAAATATGGAAGTATTATATGCCCAATATCTTTTATTGTATTATTCTCGAATCTGCTTTTAGTTCTCGATGCACTGCTTTATATTGTCTTTCAAAGAAAATGCTATAAAGTGCTTGTATAAAGCACGAAATCCTGTGTCCTTGTAATACATACCAACACCTCCATGTTATTTGTGTTGTTTATCACTCAAGTGTATCACGAATACATTTATTATACTTTTCCAGAACACTGGATGGCTCTAAAATCCTCATTTTCCCCATAAACTGAAACAGCCAACCAAAGAAGGGAGGACTGATCTGAACGGTGACTTTGATTTTGAGCCTATCAGCATCAGAGTGTCGTATGATCGTCTTTTCTCCAAATTTGTCGTATACTGCACCGAGGAGTTCAGGTGGAAACTCAAGTGTCACTTCCTCTACTTCTCCGTTATACATCTTGAAAACTTGTTCTATATAACTTTCGGTTTTTCGTTTCTTGATTTGTGCTTCTTCACATATTGGTGTATCCTCTACCTCTACTGTGTCCATACGATCAACTCTGTAATTTACAGCGTTCTGATATTTTTGACTATACGCCACAAGATAGTAGTTATCCTCGCTGAATACTAAAGCGACCGGATCGGTAATATATCGCTTCTTTTCTTTACGATAAACACGATTCTTCTTTTCATCTAAATCGAGGTAGTAAAAACTCACTTGCATTTTTTGCCGTATTGCAAGCTCGATCTGCTCTATGTTTTCATAAATATCGCCGTTAGAATGCTTGTGATTATTATAGAGAATAATATTATCTCTCACGATCTCAGAACGCCTTATGCCAGAGAAAGCAAGCAGTTTCTCAACAAGTTTCGCAGTTTTTATATCAGTGATAAAATTAGCTGCTTGAACGGCATCAATCAATATCTTCAATTCTGCCAAAGATAGAGAAACCTCGTCAATGTAGTATGCATTTTCTCTTCCAAGCTCTGTTTTGACGATATTAACCTGACCGAAGAACAGCAGACTGTGTTCTGTGATCTCTGTGATATGCAAAGCTCCTCGGCTGCCGATGAGATGAGGGTCGCTTACAAGGCCGGTTTCAAGGACGGCGCAAGGTTGATTTCTGAGATAAAGGCATAAGTAGCCCTATTCATCAATATTTTGCTTAAACAGTTAATTTCTAAATTGCAGAGGTTGGCTGTTTTACTTTCTGTAAAAAGTAATATTTGCTTAATCACCAGTTCGGATAGTACAAAGAGTAGTATATACTAAAAATAATGCAAATAGTTTAGAAAAATACGGTTAAAAATATAACACTCCTCTTGACTTTTGAGGTACTCTATTGTATAATAATAACAATGATTCTTTGCTTGTATTCGCCTTTGTTTCGCTCTTTTAAGGTGATTGATGATTAACGAATTATGCTGTCTATCTCGTTTAGAAAAACGATGGTGCTTAGATTTTTGCGATAATTAGTAATGGCGTTAATTATTAATGTTTATGATGAACTGTCTTAACAATATAGTAAAGAGAAGAGGTGCTCAAAATGAATTTCTTAGAAGCAAAAAAGAATGGGTATGATTCGGTTTATTTTACTTTTGATTGTATTGGAGATACACTTCTATTAATGACGGCTTTAGAATACTTATATAAGCAAAATAATAAAAAAATACTGATGGGTACACTTTATAAAGAAATCGTTGAAAACTGTCCATATATTGATTTGTTAGATGAATTCAATGAGAGCTTTTTTGATTTTTCTATGTTTCAAAAGATTAAATCTTTTGGTATAAATCCAATCTTTATAACTGCTACTGATTTTATACAATTAAACGGGCAGTATTATCCTAGATGGGGCAAATACCATATGTTACTAAATATGTGCAATAAGTTGGGAATATCTCAAAATATTCTTCTCAAAACCAAAATATTTTTAAATGAAGAAGAAAAGGCAAGTGTTAAAAAAAATTCAGTTGAACAAATAGCAATTGTAAGTTCTGGCTATCAGAAATATAAATCTATTCCGTTTCATGTTGCACAAGCAATTGTTAACGATTTAAGCAGCAATTATCGCATAATCCAAATAGGAAGTAGTGATGATCCTCTTTTAGATAATGTTATAGATCAAAGAGGCATCGGCGTACGAAAAACGGCGACTATTTTAAGTCAATCCCGATTATTTATTGGTGGAATTGGAGGATTAATGCATCTCTCGCGTGCTGTGGATTGTCGTTCTGTAATTGCTTTTTCTTCAGCCGAACCATTAGCAATGGAAAACTACATATGCAATATCAATGTATTCGCTCCTGAGCCTAGATGTAGTATTTGCGGTGATGGAAAGGAGTTTCCATATTTAGTAAACTGTAAAAATAATTATTCATGTATTTCGGGAATCCAAGCTAAAGATATCATTAATGCTGCAAAAACTCAATTACAAAAAAGTGAACTAGCATTAGAAGCCGAAGTAGTTTGTAGTCATCCTGAAAAAGTAAATGGAATTGAAGACTTTATAAAAAGATTTGGCAAATTGAAAGGATAGAAATAGTGTTTTCGATTATTATTCCAATGTACAACTCGGAACGATTTCTCAATCAATGTTTTCAAAGTATCGATCAACAGCATTATATGAATTATGAGGTTATATGCGTTGATGACAATTCAAATGATTCTACTGCAGAAATAGTAAGAAAAAAGTGTTCAGAGGACAATCGTTACCAATATATAAAGAAAGAAACACATACTAATGCAGGAGATGCTAGGAATCTAGGACTGAGTTACGCAACCGGAGATTATGTTTTGTTTTTAGATAGTGATGATTACTTGCACGAAAATATACTTTCAGTATTGCGCGAAGAAATCGAAAGAACAGCGGCAGATATAACCGTTTTTCAATATAAGCTGTATTATCAAAATTTAAAACGAGAATCAATTCCTGCATTTGGTGTTCACATCAATAAAAAAAGCATTTTTTGCTTGAATCAGTTAAAAACTAGAAAATTTGAATTTACAAATATAGCTGTTTGGAACAAACTTTATAAACGTTCGTTTATTGAACAGCATAGCTTGAGATTCAAATCCTATCCAGCATTGAATGATGTCTATTTCAGTTGGCGTTCTTTAATTTCAGCAAGTTCAATCTCGTTATGCAAACAAATTGGTGTGTATTATAGAGTTAACCAGAATACTGCAACTTCGGACAAGCTAATTGATAATAGTAAAATATTTATTGATGCATTTTTAGATATATATTACTATCTCGTGAAAATGAGAATTTGGGAAATGTATCGTTTTGATTTTATTTCAGCCACATATAGACAAATCGAAGAATTTGAAAGCCGATTGAAAAAAATATCGCAATCTCAAACAAATTTCAATTATTATAAAAAACGCAAACAGTTTTTGGATGAACTGATAAACAAGGGTGATATAAATGAACAATAAAATAAAAACAGTAGGCATTGTTTCACCAAGTTTTTTTATCGAAAAAGAAGATCAATACGAAAAAGGAATATCATATTTAAAAGCGCTTGGGTTAAAACTAAAATTTGGGGTTTGTAGTGGAAAAAAGTATTTTAATACAACAGGAACACCACAAGAAAGAGCGTATGAAATAAATCAAATGTTTGCCGATAATCAAGTTGATGCAATTTTCGCTTCTGATGGAGGATGCAGGGCTATAGAAGTATTAGAATACTTAGATTATAAATTAATACAAAGCCATCCAAAACCCTTTTGTGGCTTTAGCGATATCACTCATATACTATTGGCACTATATGCAAAAACCAATAATGTATCTATACACGGTATGGATGTTTTGAATGGATTTGGATTAAACGGTTCTTTTTCTTTTAAAGCGAATGAAGAACTATTTTGGGATACATTGAATAATGTCAATTGTTATATTGATTTACAGGGAGCGAAAGTACTAAAAAAGGGAGAGGGAGAGGGTATTGCAATCGGTGGATGGATTAATGCTATTCAACAGCTTGTAAATACAGAATATTTTCCACGGCTTCCAAAAATGGTGCTATTTTGGGAAGCTGTAGACGAAGAACCTAATCGAATTAACATGATGCTCCATTCTTTAAGACTATCTGGGCTTTTTTCAAATTTATCAGGAATGGTCATCGGTGAATTATATAATTGTGATGAAAAAGAATACTATGATTGTATACCTAGAATAGAGGATATAATACTTGATGCTTGTGTTGGATATGATTTCCCTATTCTTATAAATGCTCCATTTGGACACGGAGAAAATAAGAGGGTTTTTAAATATGGAACTGTAATCAAGATTAGTGAAAACTAGAGAACAGAAAATTAATATTATTTGGAGGTTTGAGATGAAAAATCATATGTATATACAGGATGGAATTGGCTTTTCAGACATTGCAGATTATGGCATAATTCTTGAAAGCAAGCCAATTTTAGATGAATTGCTTAAACTTGATTATGATTATGAAATTATTTCATCTTATCATTTGGATTATGACTGGTATTATTTGGAACTAAACGGGAAGCGACTTGTATTTGCAGTTTCTCAGGGAGCATCTATGGCCGTTGACCTTGCAGAACGTTATTTGCACAGCGGTATTAAGCAAGTTGTGCGGATAGGAACAACAGGTGCATTAACTAACAAAACTAAGCTTGGTGATTATGTTATTGCATATGCAGCTATAAAGGATGAAGGAACCAGTAGCTTCTATATTCAAAAGGAATCGCCTGCTATTGCAGATATCATGTTTGTTGAACAAATCAGCAATTCATTGAAAAAAAGCGGATATACTGTGCATAATGGAATTGTATGGTCAACTGATGGAAGATGGAAAGAAACTGATGAAGCTGTAACCAGTCGTGTTAGTGATGGTGCAATTGCAACTGATATGGAATCATCGGCTTTGTTTGCGTTCGGTATAGACAAACACTGCTCTGTCGCTTCTGTTTCAGTATTATCAGATGAAATATATAATTCGGATGGAGAGCAAAAGGGGTTATCAGATAAAACTATTTGGTTTGAAAAAGTGCTTCCTCGAATGACTGATGTTTTTAAAACTTTAATAAATATATGGCTTCAATGATGAAAGGAAAACAAATGAATCTTAAAGTGCTGTTAATTGATCCTGTCTATAATCCAGGCTCAATTCCCAAGAACATACCATTAAGCTCCATTGCTACTGGTTTGTTAAACTGTAATATAGGGTTTAAAGTAATAGATTTTATAAGACCTGACTGTGAACAGCAAGATTTGCAATACTTTATCGAAGCTGAAAATTGTTTTATCAAAAGTATTGAAGAGATAGCAGAAGAATTTGATTATGTATATATTACTACAGGAACTGGATGTGAGCTTAAACCATATCCTTTGTTTCCTAGAGTTCAAAAGATTGCAAAAGCAATAAAGCAACGACGGAGTATCCCGATTATAGTTGGTGGTGCATTGATTAATCTTTATTCAAAAGTATATGGCTTATCAGAGATTGATATAAAAGGTAATTATGTCGACTATATAATTGTAGGGAATGAATATCAGAATGTAATGAAATTTTTCATGAAAGATCGTAATTTTCCAGCATCTGTTATTCCGTCGTGGGAAATATGGGAAAACAAGTATTATCCTGATTATCAATCTGTACAGTATCGTGTAGGATGTCCTTTTTCTTGTGATTTTTGCTTTGAAGGAAAAATCTACGACAGAGCAAATAATACAACCTCACTATCAGATTTTGTTGCGGCGATTCCTAACGGTGGACGAATAATTATAGAAGATTCTGTTATTATTAGTAACGATGATTTTGAAGAAATGATGGATAGGCTTTGTGCGAAAAAGGTTCAATTTGCTGCATATGCTCGAATCAGCGAAATTGTTTCTAACCCTAAGAAAATAGAAAAAATGCATTTGTCTGGATGTAAGGCATTAATTATAGGTATTGAGACTTTGGATTATAATATACTGCATCAGCATAATAAAGGCATAGTAAGTAAACAGACGCTTGATGCACTATCTATCTTAAAAGATAACAGCATTGCGGTACAAGGTTGCTTCATGTTAGGATTCCCAGGTGATACTTTAAATAATATGGAGAAAACCATACAATTCGCAATTGATGAAAAACTAAACGGCTATAGATGGCATATTTATCAACCAAATTTTTTCAATCTTCCTTCTCAATTATATCTACCTAAAGAAAAGAATGGTATTGCTCATTTGTTTGACATACAACTTAACGTTCCTGATTGTTGCTTAGGAGAAATCATTAAAACAATGCCTGTTTTCGCTAAAATGGATGAGCATTTCATGATCAGAGCTAAGAAATATATAGGTGCAGATGTCTTTTCTGAAATCGGGTATAAAGAAAGTTTTCGATATTCTGAAATAAAGGAATTAATTGATAGAATGTTTTTGCCACAATGGATATTAAATGAAGAAAAGTTGTATAAAGAATTATTTGTGTAAAAGCTATTCATAGACAGGTGATAAAGTACTATGTTTGAAACAAATCGCTTTGTTTTGGAGCAGTTTCTCCAAACACGCTTTCGCAATGAACCCATAAAATATATTGGTTCAGGATGGAGTTCTCATGCATTTAGAATTGGAGATTATATTGTCAGATTTCCCAAACAAAATGTTGAGGACTATCTTTTTGAAGAAGAAATATGTAAGCATTTAAAAAAATGCTTGTCTTGTAAAACACCTTCCGTTAAAGTGGTTATGGATGAAAAATTTCCGTATGCGATTCATAAATGTATAGAAGGAAGTACTATACAGAATCTGGAGCAACTATTTGAAAGTGAATTATTTATTAAAGATTGTGCCATAACTTTGGCACAAATACATTCCTTTCATATGAAAGGAACAATCAGAAGCGCACCAACAGATATTGAACCTGATATATATAATTTGAACAAACGGCTATCACAATATTTTAATTACACTTCAGCAGAAAAAATGTGCTATTTGTATAATGAAATTAAAACAAATAATACTGAAGAACTTGTATTTATCCATGCTGATTTTCATCTTGGAAATATAATTATAAACGCCGACCAGCACATTGAAGGGATAATTGATTGGTGCAATGCAGGAATGGGCGTGTCGAACGAAGATTTTAAATTTTTGTTTTTTAAGCTTACACTAAATCAAATGAACGCATTAATTGGTGAATACAATAATTGGGGATTTTCAATTGACATTAGTAAAATTCGAGAAAAAGCTCTGATTGATATAATAGATAAGATATATTGGAGCGACGTTGAAGAAATTACGGATACCTATTTATCAATAATAAAGGACAAATATAATGAATTTATATTTAAATAATCAAAAAAGAGATCGTCATCTTGAAGAATATATAAACAAACTATGTGTATGCCCAATATGCTTTCATTGTTTGAATTCGCCACAAAAAGATTTAATGTTAGTTGGCGGTGGAAAGTCTACACAAAGCGAATCCTTTTTGTACAACACAATAATGAAAATCGTAAATATAGACTATGATCCGCCTAAAGAAGATTTTGAAAATCGAATTCAAAATTTGAAGGGCGATTTTTATAGACTTGTATTAAATTATACGAATTGTTTTGATGAAATATGGTCGTTGTATTCTTTACCATTATATTCACCTACTGCTAAAGATGTTAAATTATTTTTTTACCGGTGCGTTATTTCATTAAAAAATCATGGCGTTTTGCGTGTGTTTCCAATTGAAGAAGAAACAGTAAATAAAATGCATACAAGAGACGCTGATTATGATATGACATCTTTTGAATGTAGAGAATCAGTTTTTGTGGCTCTAAATAAATTAAAACAATATGGTATTCAGTATGAAATTATTCGACATGATAATGAAGACTTAGAAAGGAAAGAAGACACAATTATTATTTCAATTGATTTTACTGATTCGGATAAGGATAAGTTGAATATATTACTTTTAAATCAATGTGATAAATTACTTTCAGAAGATGATGGCTACATGACGGAGGTCAATATAGTAAATTAGTAAGTTTCTGTTATATTAGGAAGTGTTGGTATGAAAAAAGAAAATAACGTGATGCCTCTTGATGTCAGTAAAATTCAAACCGTAGACTCTATTAAAATGATATTGAAAAAGTTGCGAAATGACAAGAGGAAAATTGTTTTTACAAATGGTTGCTTTGATATATTGCATATCGGACATATCAATTACTTGAAAGCTAGTAAACAACTTGGAGATATTCTTATTGTTGGTGTTAATTCTGATGAATCTATAAAAAGATTAAAAGGCGAGAATAGACCTATTAATCCTATAAAAAATAGGGTTGGCGTATTAGAAGCACTGATGATGGTTGATTATATTGTTGTTTTTGAGGAAGATACTCCATTAAAACTGATTATGGCTATCAAGCCTGATACATATACAAAAGGCGGAGACTATGACCTTAATAATGTAATTGGTCCAGGACAAGGAGCATCTATAATCGAGGATTATGGTGGAAAAGTCCATTTAATCCCCTTAACCGAGGATATTTCCACGACAATAATACTATCCAAAGAAAAAAATCTATAATAAAAGTTAGGTAATCATTATGGTTAGTAAAAATAATTTTGAATCGATTGACAAAACCATTGATGGCTATTTTAAGGTAGGAATTAATGGCGTGCAATCAATAATGTGTTCTTATGATCGTAAATTCTATATGATTTGTTTCGAGAATGGCAATCATCTGATGGGAATATGCACAAAAAAAGAATTCACAACCTACTACCCATTAGCTAGTACAAAAGTTGAATTGCCAATAAAAGCTATATTGATGGATTTAGATGGAACTACACTTTATAGCGAAGATTTTTGGATAAGTATAATTGAAAAAACGGTAAATAATTATTTTTTTAATTCTATTGTTAAATTTACAGAAGACGATTATCCATTTGTATCAGGACATAGCGTTACAGAACATTTAGAATACTGCAAAGAAAAGTATCGTATTCCAGTTGAACTACATGAAATGATGAATGTATACCAAAGCATTTCAAAAGAAGAATTAAAAAATATAAGTAATATGGATGGTGCTTATTCAATTACTCCAGCTAAATATCTTAAAGAGTTTTTATTTGCATTAAAGAAGAAGAAAATTAAAATTGGATTGGTAACATCAGGATTATATGAAAAGGCGTATCCGGAAATATTAGCTGTTTGCAATAAATTGAAAATTGGAAAACCAGAAGAGATCTATGATTGTATTATTACAACAGGATATCCGCTTGGTGCACACAATGTTGGTACATTAGGAGAGTTATCAGCAAAACCACACCCTTGGCTATATTTAGAAAGTTTAATATCAGGTTTGGGCTTAGATTTATCAGATAGAAATCATGTTATCGGAATTGAAGATAGTGCTGCCGGTGTATGTGCTTTACGATCAGCTGGAATCCCGACCATAGGTATTACAAGTGGCAATATTATTCGTAGTGGGGTAGATAGTCTATGTAATGATATGTGCAGCGATTTAAAAGAAATTCTTATAAAGTATATTGTGTAATATTATTATATATAATTAGTCCTAATGCTTGTATTTAGGGCAACACCGCATAATACAAAATATTGCTATGGTAACGCTTCAAAAATGGCTTGCCTACGTTACGAATATTTTGAAAATTTGCTTTGTGCAGTTTTTCCTTAGATAATTAATTGTTGAATAGGAGATATTTATGATTTTTTCTAAAAAAATAAATAATTCGGTTGATGATGAATTTGTGAATCACATCTTACCAGCGAGTGAACGAAAAAGTACGATAACAGTTCTAATGATAATGCTAGGGTTTACATTTTTTTCTGGAAGTATGTGGGCTGGAAAAGAAATTGCTGAAGGAATTAGTTTTGATGGGTTTATATGGTCAATTTTGATTGGAGGAATAATTCTTTCTGTTTATACAGGTTTTCTCGCTTGGATTTCTGCCTCGTGTGGAATGGGGGTAGACTTATTAGCTAAGAAAGCATTAGGAAACAAAGGCTCTTATCTTGTTTCATTTGTAATCTCTTTCACACAAATTGGGTGGTTTGGAGTTGGCATAGCTATGTTTGCCATTCCAGTCGCAAATGTTTTTTGGAACGGGAACACTGTTGCACAATGGATATTGGTTATCCTTTCTGGTGCGCTTATGACCGCTTCGGCATATTTTGGAATCAAATCATTAACGCTTGTTAGTTACATTTCAGTTCCTGTTATATCAATACTCGGAATATATGCCATGTATAAAGCATCTGATTTTGGAAGCTCTTCTTTAATTGAACAATTTAGCTTGCACGATAATACCCTTGGGATAGGTGCTGCATCCAGTTTAGTTATTGGATCATTTATTTCTGGAGGAACAACGACACCTAATTTTGCACGGTATGCCAAGGATGCCAAAAGCGGAGCTATTACCACTATTATCGCTTTTCTTCTTGGAAATTCACTTATGATTATTTTTGGTGGAGTTTCTTCTGTATATGTGGGCGGCAATGATATTTTTGATGTTATGATTAAACTAAATATGTTTTATTTTGCATTATTAGTTTTAGGGTTGAATATTTGGACAACAAATGATAATGCATTATATTCTGCTGGACTTGGCTTGGCAAATATCTTAAAGAAGCCCAAAAAACTTATGATTCTTTTTTCTGGTTTGTTTGGAACAATAATGTCTATATGGTTATATTGGAATTTTAGCGGATGGCTAAGCATATTAAATTGTGCATTACCTCCATGTGGCGCCGTCATTATCGTTTCTTATTTAACAAACAAAGAGAATTATTCAGATACTAATATAAATCAGGATATTAACTGGTTTGGCGTCATTGGAATTGTGCTTGGAGCAATTATTGCAAATATTGTTAAAATTGGTTTCCCATCACTCAATAGCATGATTATTGCACTCATATTTTATATCGTTGGTAACCAGTTCAAAAAGAAAAAATCTCAACGAAACTAATATATGATTTTATGCTTCTTCTAGCTTATATCAATCCTTATTAACAAACAATTAATCTCTATAATACAAATCTCTTATATATACTTTTTCGGCTACATTGTAAAGAACCGAATCATATCGGCTAGTAACGATGTAGCTGCATTTGTTTTTGAATTCCTTCAGATCATTTACAACAATAGAGCCAAGGAACTTACTTCCGTTTTCTAGTACTGGTTAGTAAATGACCACTGTTGCCCCTCTAAGTCTTGATACGTCCTATTATCTCAATAACAGCACTATGGCGGAAATTATCATTACTAGATTTTATGGTAAGTCTATACTTGTAGCTTTAAGGGATAAATTCCCCTTTTCATGTTCTGAAAAATACTTCTCAATATATTTATCTTGTATACGGTGATTGCCTATGTTCAGCTTATCAATCTTTTCAGGAATGATGTCTATAGCAATTACATCACCAGTTGGGAGTAACTCATCATTCAAGCTCATTCCGCTTACGCTTCTGCTGATCTCGGTTCTGCTCCTGACGGAGATAGTTCTCGATTTCAACTGATGCCTGTGACAGCTCCTTTGCTTTCTGATTGGCGGCATTATACTCGGCATTTTTCTTTGCACGTTCAGCGTATAGTTCCTCGATACGGCTTTCAATCCTTTCGGCGGTCGGGGTGTGTCTATCCGGATACCATTTCTTGATTGCCTGTATTTGGTCAAGATAATCCTGAATGAAACTGCTGTTGGCATTCTTGTATTTCTCTTTTTTCCGTCCTTTAAGGGATTGGTATTCATCAAATACTGGCTTGAGCCGTCTGATCTTTTTGATGATCTCGACTTGCTCCTCACGCTCCCTGATCTCGTCGGCAAGTTGGTTAAGCTCCTGCGCAAGAACTGTCCTGCGGGAGAATGCTTGAACGGCAGCCTTCTTCGCTTCATCAGGTGTCAATCCATACTTGCTGAGAATGTTCAGCGCCTTGCTTGTGAGCTTCATGTTTGCTCGGTCGATAGCATCACGGACAAACTTGTTCTCGTCTGCCTTTTGGGTGATAACTCTGATTTTCGATTTCGGCACATATATCTTAGCACCCTTGTACTGTGCGATACATTTCTTGATCTGCTCAGTCTCGTAAAACCAGCCCAACGTTTTCGCCCTCGTGAACTTTGCACGGGGGGTGCGTTCTTTCTGCTCGGCAAGCATAAACTTCAAGTCTATCTTGTGATTGGGATTGTATTCTACAAGAATTCCGTTCTCGGCGCACTTGGTAAGGAAGTCATCGAAGTCCTCGCTCTGCTTGACTACCTGATCTATGGCAAACTTCAATTTCGTTTTCCATGATAATCCCTGACGGCTCATATCCCATTCCCAATAACACTTGCCCTTACTCATCTCAGGGTGTGCGATAACAGAAAGATGATGCTTCCTGCAAGCCTCGTCCGTGATACTCCGCAGTTTTGAAAATGACCTTTCCTGCTTTGTAGTCCTGCGGTTCTCATGAGTTTCAAAGGTTCGCCCGTCAATGCAGTTGGTGTTATTGAAAACACAATGCAGGTGGATATGCTCCTTGTCGATATGGCAAGCCATGAAATACTGATACTCGCCTTTCAGGAACTCCTCACATATCTCCTGACCGATCTCCAAAGCTCGCTCCGGCATAATCTCCCCAGGCTTGAAGCTCACAATGAAGTGCTGGGCAAAGACAGAGCTTCTGCCTGTTCCGTTTGCCCGTACTTCTTCATAATCAAGGTGAGCCTGTTCGGGATCAGAGCTGCACCCTTGTGTAACAATCAGCCTGCCGTTATCTGTTTTTTCGGGATTGGCGATATATTTCAGTGATGCAAGTTCATCAACTGAGATTGAAAATATCTTAGTGGTTGCCAGAGCTGATTCACCTCCTCTCGGAGTGCGGCAATATCTTGGGGATAGACATTTCCGCCGCTGTTGGCTCTGACAGCAACCTGATTGCAGTTGTTGGAGATCGTTCTCGCAAGTCTCAGCAGTTCTTTCATCTCAAAATCGTTAAACTTTACGATGTAGCCTTTGAAGATCATGTGCCGGAAGAAGTCGCTCCGTGACTTCATTCCGCTTGCACTGAACTTGCGGTTGAACGCTTCGTATTCATCGTCACTCAACCTGACCTGAATACTGTGTGTCCGTCTTGTTTTGTTGCTCATGTTTTCTCGATCCTTTCGTTTTTATAATTGTGGGGTCTTAGGGGCGGCAGCCCTCTAACAAGCAGTGCATTGATGTACTCAAATCTCGGATTTGTAGTGCAGCTATGCCGTGCTTGCGATTTGTGTTAGCCCCTGTGGGGCTATTTTGCATATGAGCCTGCGGCTCTGCTAAGTTTCCTCACATTCGGGTAAGGAATTGGAGCGTCAGCGACTATATTTCTCTGTGTCCGATCGCTCCGCCGCCGTCCTTATGATAACTATACTGGAAAAATCTCGAAAAGTCAATGAATCGGATTTCAGGTATTCGTCAAAATGACAGTTGCGGGTTTCTATGCACTCAAGGTATCATAACACCCCCATAACTGTCAATCTTTGAAAATTGGACTGCTTCGTTTTCGGGCTGTGTTGAGAAAAGTTTGTCTGGTATGCGAATAGCTTTTTTTGAAAATATCCAGTACAATATTGGTATGAAACAGGAGTAATGGAGCTTCGACTCTAACATAGAGGTGCTAATACAATTTTCCGAGAGAAAGAGAGGTGAAAATCGTATGGCTATCTATCTTGAAAAGATCGAGGAGAACAACCGGAAGATCGCTCAGCTTGAGAAGAACATCAAGCGTGATACCGAAAAGCGTAAGAAGCTCTTGGAGGATAATCGTATCCTGAGCTACAATGCTCTCTGCGAACGCTACAACTGCGGTACGCAGGAACTTCTTAACATCATCATGCGTGAACATGACCAGGCTGAGATGCTCAGGGCAAGCGGTGTGTCGGAGAACGATCTGTTTGATCTCTGCGACAAGAAAAGCTCAGAGGGCGGTACAAGCTCCGAGGGTGATGCCGATGAGGACCAGATGTCGTTCTATGATAATGAATGATGGGCTTACAATGAAGTAAGCGTTTCCCCGTAACCATTCGGGAGATTTTTTAGGATTTGACAGCGTAGAGATATAGATTAAGCTGTCGGAAAGGATAGTGCAGAACGAATAAAACGTAAGTGCCAACCAATCCCAGCCCTTCCGCTAAATTGAAAAAGATGCTAAAATATACTCACAGCAAAAATCTGAAAGGAGCTGTGAGTATGATGACTACAAAAGAAGAAAAACGTGAGCTGCTGCATAGGAAATGGGAGGAGCAGATCGCAGAATGTGAAAGCAGTAATATGCCGGTCAAGGAATGGTGTGCTGTAAATGGCGTGAATCTGAACACATTCTACGGTAGGGTTTCGGCGTTAAAGAGAGAACGTTTAAAACAAAGTGGACAACAAACTCAGGAAATTGTACCGCTCAGCGTAATCCAAGAGAGCGGTACAACCAATTCTGAAACTGTTGTTCCCAAAGGCCACCCACAGGAAAACATCGTTATCCGTAAAAACGAAATCGAGATCATACTTCCGCCTGATGTTTCGGAGAATATGATATATTCGCTGCTCAGAGGACTGAAACAATGCTGAAGAACCTGAAAGCCGATAATATCTACATTGTCTGCGGACATACGGATATGCGGAAGTCAATTGACGGACTTGCAGGAATAGTGCAGCAGAAGTATAATCTTGATCTGTTTGATAATAGTGCATTTCTGTTCTGCGGAAGACGCAGAGACAGACTGAAAATATTGTTGTGGGAAGATGATGGATTTCTCTTGTTGTATAAAAGGCTTGAGGACGGCAAATTTAGCTGGCCTCGCAGTGAACAGGAAGTACGTAATTTGACTCATGAACAATATATATGGCTGATGCAGGGATTATCTGTTGACCAGCCGAAAGCGATCAAAAAAATTGAAGGCGGTGTGGATATCTGCTGAGTTTTGAACAGCAGATATGTACATAAATGTGGAAGATATTTCTCAATCAAGATGTGCTCTTTTCCTTGAATGAAAAGGCGTTCTATGGTATAATAAAAGTACCACAGATGACCTGATATCGAGGAAAGGAGCATTTTATCATGACTTACGAAGAACTGAAAAAAGCATACGAAGAATCAATGCAGAAATGCTCCGAGCTTAAAAAAGAAATCGAGGATAAAGATCTTCGCATCGAGCATCTGACCGAACTTCTGATAAAGAGGAATAAAATGCTTTTCGGGCAGAAAAGCGAAAAAGTGAATATGTCGCCCCAAAATGAACACTTCGGCCGCACAAGTTGAACAGTGCCGTCGGCAAGAATGAACACTTTCGTCACATGAAGTGAACAGCAGCTCAAAATGATTGCGAAAATCATCAATTTCACGATAGAATAGTGTTACACGCAAGAGCGTGAATACTATTGAAGGAGGTCATTGAAATGACCAATTATCGTGAGATCCTGAGGCTCAGCTGTCTCGGGCTTAACAAAGCACAGATCGCAGGTGCCTGCGGATGTTCAAGAACTACAGTAATCAAGGTTCTGAACATTGCTGCTGCACAAGGATTGAGCTATCCTCTGCCTGATGGAATGTCAGACAAGCAGCTTGCGGATACTCTCTTTCCTGCAAATGCAGCAAAACCGGAGTACAAGATGCCCGACTATGAGTATGTGGCACATGAAATGCAGAAAAGTGGAGTTACGCTTAATCTGCTATGGCTTGAA